>Ga0247807_10000048_pt1 | contig 156163 bp, 129 predicted proteins | sample UWRJL074202C1_FD_179931 | JGI IMG/M metagenome (GOLD analysis project Ga0247807, IMG submission 179931) | Plant litter microbial communities from Arlington Agricultural Research Station in Wisconsin, United States - UWRJ-L074-202C-1 | ecosystem: Environmental > Terrestrial > Plant litter >...
TTTTCAGGGGGTCAATTGGCCTGGCGAAGGGGGATCACTTTCGTTTGGCGGAAGGGGATCACTTTGCTCTGGCAGAGGGGACCATTTTCATGTGGCGAAGGGGGGTCATTTTGGAGTGTTTTATCCAATCTATCCGCTTTGTAAAGGATAACTAAATCTTATCTTACACTAACAATAGAGCCGCCTTGTGTGGCTCTATTTACTTATAAACTATGCTGGAAGTAAATGATTTAATCGCTTTAATCAACGAGTTAGATAACCCGACACTGACAGAATTCTTTGACGTTGATGTGGGTGGATTAGATAAATTTGTCAAACCGGAAACAGATCTTCTTTCATTAATTATGCTCTCTAAGGCAAGAAATCAAGGTCTGGATACTGTATTTGTGGATGAGGAGAAGTTCTATAATCGATCCTTTCATCGCATTAGTGGCGACCTTTTAGACGGAACAGGGCCATTTGATGGTGCTTGGTATATTGAATTTGAACTCTCACCAGTATTGCTACATCGTAAATCTTTCAGCCTGATTGATCATTCTGAATCAATGGGGTATGGTGTGATGATTGACACAGCCAATTTAATAAATGAATTGGTAGATCATTACGTGAACGGTACTGAAAAATACGATTACGTGGACTGGGAGAGTAAAGGAGTTGCAACAGTACAGCAATTAGCGGACTACATCAATAAGATGCTAACCACGCCACAACCAATCAGAGAGAAAAAGAGCACACGATTTAGTTTCAATGATCTTTACTGGATTCTAGGCGCTATAGTGGCATTACTGATTGGTATAGGCTATGGAATATACTATATCTGCAAACCTGTAGCTTGGTTATTCCGGAAGATCAACTATTGGCTACACAAGCCAATTTAATTACATACTCGACGAGAGCCACTTGTTGGCTCTTGTTTAACTTACAACTCAAATTATGAGACAAATATTAAGATTCTACAGAACCACAGCCGACAGATGGTACATTGACCTTCCCGGATGGAAGGGATCAATCGCTGATCTTGAAATGGTACAAGGTGCCGATACTATGCTGGATAAAGTATCAGATAACACAAATGAGTGTGCCTTAGAAATGAGTGATGAACCATTTGAAGGTGCTGATTTGATTTCACTTGTCACAGATTTGAGCGATTCAATTGGCGGTGGCGACTACTATATGGAGCGGTACAAAAATGAATTGTAAATCAAAACATGTGGCTGTGTGCTGTAACGGTTACAGTGTTCAATAGATTACCGGCATCAGTCTATGTTAAAATATTCAACGTCTAATGTAATACAGTGGTTTCTAAATGTGTTACATGCAAAGTGTAAATCAACTCCATAAAATAACCTAACGTTCGGTAGCTACTATTTAATTCTATATATTTAAGAACTAGCAGTTAAAAATGAAATACTTATCGCGCTTCACATTTGAACAAGAGTTATCATTAGGATATCACTTTCTACATATGGGTAGGACTGATAAGGCCTGCAACCATTATTTCAGTATAATTCCTTTAGCAATGGCAGACATGTCTGCAAAAGGTCAATTGCATGGGTTTTTGATTGATTTAATTGCTGCAATCCTCAAGGTTGACATTGATTATTATATCAGTATAACAGATCAGGGCTATTCTGTGGAATATAATATGGGAAACGCTTTCTTGCTAACTCTTTTAGATAAAGCAAAGTATCCATGGGTCGATAGAGTTGGTCTATCACTGATCATTAGGAAGTTATTAAAGTTTAATCATAACCAGCCGGAATGGGATGACAAACTGTTTTTAAGACCATATGGTAACAATTCTACTTTGAGGTTTGGCATAAATGAGGGTAAATCCTTATCATCGGTATTGATAAACAATCCTGAAGATGTTTTAAAATGCGTCAATGAATTGTATCACTTCTATTTATCTTTCCAGACACTTATCGACTCAAATCTCGTTGCTTACATTTTAGCTAAGAATCAACCAATTCTATACTGGCGTATTGCAGCGAGATGTATTCTAAAAGACATCGTCAACCACTCACTATATCATGTGCGCGATAGAATGAGGAGCCACAATTATGAACTTAAAAAGGAGCATAGACAGGCTCAAAAGGATGCGGATGAGTGGTTTAATATTGCTTATGAAGGTGATGCGTCAAATCTATGGAATACGGATTAGGTGCCTATTGACATGGTTCTTTTCACAATGCATTCCTTGACTTAGCCCTCTCTCAAAAGCGGCTTAAGTGAGCCGAAGGCTAAGTCCAGTCATTGGTTTAAAAGGTAAACTTAACTGCTGCTGCTTCACATGAGGTAGTGCGGACTATTCGTTCTATCATTCAGCCTGTAGGATCTGAACAAAGCAACACGCCGGAAATAAGGTATTCCACATTCCTAAGCAGGTGCATTAACCACGCCAGATATGCCTTCGCTCATCTAGGATAAAGGTATCCTGGATTCACTCAGTTTTACAAATATCTGTCATGCTTATTGCCTTCCGCAAAGGTCATTGCTTCATGATATCTTGCCTCTCATTCAAATTGATATTCGTTGCACTCCTTCAATTTAAATGAATCAGCTATCTTTTAATATGTGCTCACCTACGCATCGGGAAAACTACGGCTACGCCTTGTGTCTACGACATAGCACGCAGTCATCCTAACGGATTGTCTCTGCGTCCATTTTCTCCTCAAATTCGCGTAGTTAGGTTCGCTAAAAAGTGTAACGTGAACTGTAGATACTTGTTGATGATCATTTACTTTGGTAATAATCCTCTGATTGAATGCATTTCTTTTCTGATGTAACTCCTGTACCATGATTTCAGCAGCAGCTAATCCCCTTTGAGGATTCATAATCTTATACCTGTCGTGCCAATCTCCATTTAATGATAAATAACCACTATTATAATAATCCAAAAACTCTTCTGGTATGTACCAGTGCTTACCTGCACTCTGATATATCCAGAACCAGTTCCTTAATGCTTTATTTACAAAGTCCTGTACTAATCGAGCTTCATTTGCTTTGTATACTTTTCCAACCATTTTAATATCTCCTTTCAACACAAAACTATACTAATATTCTTAGTAATACAAAAGTGTGGAAAAATAGCTATCCACAAAAATTTATATAATGGTACTTTTAGAAAAACCCAGATATATGGACAACTTATACAACTCTATACCCTATCCACCTTTTAAAATAAGTGAAATAATTACTAGGAAGGCAAAAGCACATTGCCAAGAATTTTTTGAAGATGCAAATAGCTTTGACCCTAAAGAGGATATTAGTGACATTGACTCGAAACTTCATACAATTAGAACCAATGAGGAAAGAGTTCAATTCATTACTTACCTTATATCTCATATTAATGATATTGTAGCAAAACATAATGCAAAGTGTAATAATGCTAACTGTCCAGTAGACGACTATTCTCAAGATGTACTTTATCATCTCTATGGAGAGCTAAATGATTATGGAATCATCACTGATAAGGAACCCTTTTCAACCGAAGAAACATATTCAAATAATAATGTACTCAATAAAATCATTCAACAACTTGAAGAATTAAAAGCTGGTCAAGAAATTATTTATGATGAGCTTGATATTAAAATCATTGACTCCGCCATAGAAGAAGCTGAATCTTTAAAGGGCTTACAGGTTCTTGGAAGAAGTAAATGGTTGAAACTGGTAAGTGGATTTTTAGTAGAATATAGTGGTACAAAGGTACTTGATGAAGTATTTAAAACCTCCATTATACCTTTAGCTCTCTCACTAGGAGAAAAAATAGCAAAATTTCTTTTTCTTAATTAACAACAACGATGTTCGCACTCCCAAACCTACCAACTGATAGTCTTTATAAATTCATCTTTATTACTGGACTCATATCTGTCTTTTATTCATCCTACCTATCGCGAAGGAATCAAGATTATGATAACAAGCTAGCAGTCTCAATTGACTCTCTTACTTTTTTAATGGGACAACAGATGATATCTACAAAAGCAGACTTAATGCAGTCTAAGAATAATACAGAAAGAACATTGGATAGACTTGATTATCTTAAAACCATAGATAAAAGTAGGCTGGATTCATTCCAAGGAAAGCATTTTGATGAAGAAATTGATGAAGCAGGAAAGATAATAGATAAGAGCACCGTAATAAGTGATAGTGTACAGAAAATATTGAATCATTACTCTGCTGAAAGTAATTTGGCAGATATGAAATACAAAATTACTAAGAGTAATCGTAATAAAAACCAGACTGAAGTAGATAATTATTTTAAATATGGCATCATGATGATTGTACTAGGCTTTTTCTTCTGGTTTTATAGAATACAAATACCACAAGACGAATTACAGAATGTCCAACTAGAGTTAGCTAAGATGGAATTAGCAAAAAAACAAACTATTTTAAGTAGAGTACAGATTCCTTGTGTAGAAGATAATAATAATCCAAATAACACCGTAACAAATGATTAATTTATACTGGCCAATTTACAAGAATCTTGAATCAGAGTTTAATAAGCTCATGTTTGAGATACATATAAATGATGAGCAACTGAAGGTATATTCTCCTAAGATTGGTGATTTGATTACACGTGCTGTTATGGATATAGAATCTATCACCAATGATTTATACTTTATAAATGGTGGTATTGAAAAAGCGTATTTTAAATATGATGAAGATGGTCTGAAGTATCTAGAAAAAACATTTGCTTTGAGTCAGAAGGTGGTAAATATTACCTCTACTAACTGTTATATCACAGACAGAGTACTTATCCCATTTAAAAAGAATGAAACAAGGACAAACGGCACTAGACAAACCTATTCATGGAATAATGCCTACCAGAATATAAAACATGATAGAGCTAAAAACTTACGTTTTGCAAGCATCAAGTATTTATTTGATGCTATGGCAGCTTTATATTTACTAAATATCTATTTCAAAGATGAAGAGTTTGATGTAGGTAAAGAAACGGGTGGTCTTACATTTCCACATAGCCAAGGTTCTGATATCTTTTCTATTATGCTCTATACTGGTTCAGCAGGATTATCAGTAGATAAATCTTTTCACAAATCAGAAGATTTTAATAAATACGTTTATAGAGTAGCTGCGCATGATAACGCAACAACTGATTCTGCATTAGAAGCTATGAAAGAAGCAGATGAAAAGAAAAAACAACTTCTATTACATCATGTTGCTACGTTGGCATCTGAAGATAATTCCCTAGTGCTAAATAAATCACCTGAAGAAATAATGACTTGGATAGCAGATGAAAATCAAAAAACATTTAATGACTTTTTGGTACAATCAATGGGTGACCCACTTGTATATAGTCAAAAATTGTTGGCATTAACGTATAAAGCTATTATAGCAAAAGAACCAGTTTTACCAACTGAAGATATTATTCCAGATGTAGCTAATATTCAAAAGTAAATCACATTTTGAAGACTAAACCCCTTTGATAGTGCTTAGATTAGAAAATAAGATTTAATTGTAGAAGTGGACTTGTTTAATTCTTAAAACTGTGCTTTGAGTCTGGTAGACTGGAATTGCAACAATAAAATGGACATTCAGTTAAGCTGCAATATTTTGTTTATTTAAATTTCTACTAAACTCCTCCGGGGATAAATACCCCAGTGCAGAGTGTTGTCTTTTACGGTTGTACCAGACCTCTATATACTCAAATACGATCAACGCTGCTTGTTCTTTATCCGTAAACTTATGCTGGTATACACATTCAGCTTTGAGTGATTTAAAGAAGCTTTCTGCTACCGCATTGTCCCAGCAATTTCCTTTTCTACTCATGCTTCTGATGATCAGTGGATTTTTTTCCAATAAACATCTGAATTCATTGCAGGCATACTGTATTCCACGATCTGAATGAAAGATCAACTCCTGTGTTATAAGTCGTGTTTTTTGAGCCATTTTAAATGCAGGTATCACTGTATCAATCGCTTTCATCGTCACGCTTAATGCCCATCCAATTATTTTTCGATCGCCAAGATCAATCACTGTGGTTAGATATAGCCAGCCTTGTCTGGTTCTGATGTAGGTGATGTCTGATACCCAAACGGCACCCAAAAGGCCTGGCTTAAAATCACGATCCAATATGTTTTCCGGTACGGGAAATTTGTGAGTAGAATCTGTGGTGACCTTAAATTTTTTCTTTACAATACTTCTTAGTTTTGCTCTTTTCATCATTCTGGCCACTCTGACCCTGGATACTTTGATATTCTTCTTATGGAGTTCACGGGTAATCCGGGGGCTGCCATATATCTTTTTACTGTTTAAAAAAGCTGCTAATATTTCATCTTCAATTAGCTGGTTTTCAATACTTCTACTGGAAGATACACCCTTAATCCACGCATAAAAACCACCTCTGCTCACCTTAAATACCGAACACATCTTCTCGACTGGAAATAATTCTGTATGGTCCTTTATAAACCGGAATATTTGTTGTCGCTCTTGGAGAAGATGCCGACTGCCTTCTTTAGTATGTCGCGTTCCATCTGCGTATCACGCAGTTCCTTTCTCAATCTCGCAAGCTCCTGCTCGGTTTCTGTCAATATCACCTTCCCATTTCCAGGAAAACTACTGCCTTGTTTTGCTGAAAACTCCTTCCTCCAGCGGTATAATAAAGTGACGTTGATATCCAATTCTTTGGCCAAGGCCGGTAAATCTGATCGGGTATGACTCAATTCAACGCTCATCAGCTTGAACTCCTTCGGGTATGACTTTTCTTTGTGACATAATTTCTGTTAAGATATATAAAACTCTTGACTTACTGTCTGCTCAAATGTAGCAACTCCAGACCTTCTTTTTAAAAGAATAAATCCAAATGGATATAATACATTAACGATAACAAAAAAGTGAGCTGACTCTAAATAAAAGAAAATCAGCTCTATATTTTGTAATCACTAGTAATTAAGAAAATCATATTCTACTCCTACAGTAGGAATCCACTTTTTGAGTTGTAGAAAGTAAAGATTAGTACCTGTTGCACTCACCCTTTTACACCTACCCGTAACTGCACACTGCACCAATGTCACCGGATTGAGGAAACATTATATTTGATTGATAACTTAATACTCAGATCAGTTGGTTTTAACGCCTACTTTGCGTACTCCATTTTTGGTACTGAATGGAGCAGTACTTGATATATCCATGTAGCTATGGTTAGCACCAAACAGCCATTTCTTACGTCTATACTGAATGGTGTTTAAATCTGGGTTGTACCTGTAATCAAACTTACCTGCTTTTAAAGAATCACATCTGGTATATATGATAAAAATGTTGCATTGATGGACTATGCATCTTTATCATTTACATTCCTGTATTTTTCACGTCGTTTCAATCATGATGCTTCAAACTGAATAATGATTTTGCCATCTGTATTAACACCTGCTCCACCAATTTTAACTGTTATAGAAGCGATAAGAGAAGCGTAATCTGTATCTATAGTTTCTGCTTCTTGTTCTACTTCATGCTTTGTTAATTTTATTGCATGTTTTGGTAGGTAATGGAATTGATGTTAGATATTACTAGCTTTAAGGACAAATGTAAAGACGGAATGAGATTTTTAGACTTCATAATGAAACACAAGATTCCCACAATATTACTAGCACTATTTAGCTTAGTACTCGTAGCTTGGGTAGTATTAGTACTTGTAATGTACTTTTCAACTCCACTTCAGGAACTTAGGGAAGGGTACGTTGCCATGTTAACATCAACCGGTTTGCCTTTATTAGTAGGGTTAATTACCATCTACTCACTAAATGAAATGGCGACATCCAAGTATAATGAGGTAAAGGAATTGGAGACACTGAAAGTTGAGAGGGAAGAAATAAAGCAGGAATTGAAAGGTGACAATCATCACGACATCTTTAAGATTGCACAACTAAGCGTCAATCACCTTAACGAATATTACACTATCAATAAAAGGCAGTCAACTATCAGTTACGTATTTAGTATGGCAGCAATCCTAGCAGGTCTTGCATTGATAGTAGGCGGCATTATACTCAACTACACTGGTTTCAAGACAGTTCAGACCACCTATCTTGCAGCTTTATCTGGGATACTTCTAGAATTTATAGGTGGTGCTTTTTTCTTTATGTATAAAAAAAGTCTGGAACAGGTCAATCTCTTCTACAGCCAACTTATCAAAATACAAGATACCTTAATGGCTATAAGTCTCGCAGACGGTATCAAAGATGACTCTAAGAAAAGTGATATGCAAGAGAAGATAATAGTTTCCCTACTTGAAAGAAGCTTAAAATAACCAATTATCTTCTGATGGTGTTCATAGTGAACCATTCTTTAATATTACTCTAATTCAAAACTTATATGAGCAGCGAAAATAGTACACTAACCAAGATAAACCACCTAATACCAATTTTATCTATACTTTTAATCTTATACGGGGTCATAAAACTGACTGTATATTATACTTTCTTTCATATCAATATTCTCTCATATCTTGACTTTACAGAACTTTTACCAAGCATTTTAAGAGATTTAATGTATTCAGTAATAGCAGTCTTCTTATTGCTTCTAATATCTAGAATCTCTGGAAATAAGAAAAGGGCATATAATAAAGAGAACATAGCAGGACAATCATGGATCGAATCATTTAAGCTTTACATTCATTCGTATGGTTTCATAAGCTACGCTATCATATTGACAGCTTTAAGTTTGATAGTCACATTGATAATGGATAGAAATGGTTTTTATGATTGGTTCTACCGTTACAGTTATTGGTTGGTGATAAGTGTTGTTAGTATTGTTGCTCGTGAATTAGCTTTTGCACTTGATAAATACGATAGCTTCCTACCAAATGACAGAACTGCTAAACTATTAATAACGGGCACGTTACTTACTGTTCTACTTGGCGTAAATAGAGGTTTAGACAATCACCACAATCAAGAAACAGGTATTAACAAAAACACCTCCTATATTGAGATTGGAAACAGGAAAGTCCAATCAACAAAAGCGTATTATTATATAGGGAAAACAAAAAGTTCAGTGTTCTTCTACGACACTCTGAATGGCAGAACAGACATTTATCCAAATAGTATTATTACAAAGATGTCTTTAAAACAAGATGAATATTAAAAGGGAACCCGTTATGGTTCCCTTTCTGATTAATAATACATGCTTACATTATGTAAGGTGTGGGTAATAAATGCAGATTTATCCACATCAGAACCGCATTCACTGCGTTTTGAACAGAGTGTTGATAAAAACTGGGTATTAAACTTATTATACTACTGGCGTTTACGTTAACTTTGATAAACAATACTGGTACACTAGTACCATTTCTGAATTTGATTGTCACTTTCATACCGATTGAATGCAGAATTTTAATGAGGGTTAGTATGTCCAGTACTAACCCTCTTCTACTTTAACAAAGATAAGTTGTTGCTTTAAGAAGGATTCTAAATGTTATACACACTGGTGGAAAACACGCGTACATTTATGACCGATTTTATACTGAACAGTTGAATTAAATAATCATAATTAGGCTATACAAATCCACAATTTGCTATAAGTAAGCTGATTGCAGTAAGACTCTTAAACCTTAAGTTACACTAAATATATTGTGGAAACAAAACATTAGCATCAGATTCCTCCAAAGACCATTATGCGCGTGTTAAATCGGGCTGCTGCTCGGTATTCACCCATCATTCTCCTAGAACGTTTTATCTATTTTATGATAATATTACAAAATTCAGCTAGGGCTCTTCGCCCTGGCTGATTCAGTAAGATTCAATGCTATCACCACTTTAAAAGGTGAAATAGGGGAATATCAATGTACATTGTTACCTTTTAAACTGCTAAACGCAGTTTGAGATTGGCGTATTTGACATGCTTTTAATCGCCTCTGCACATTTTTTAACTGATTTCGTTACATTAACCCCTATATTTAAGAAATGTGCATATTATTTATACATTTGATTTAATATGCTATTCATCTATGCAATATGCACTAATAAACGGTATTAAGTCTGAACCTATCAAAGGGACAAAGGGAGTGTGTATTGGTTGTGGCAAAGCCGTAATCGCTAAATGTGGAATTATAAAACTTCATCATTGGTCGCATATAACTGCTGAAAAATGTGATTCATGGTGGGAAAACGAAACAGAATGGCATAGAGAGTGGAAGAGTCATTTCCATGTTGATACCCGAGAGGTTACTTTTTACGATCCAGTACTCAAAGAGTATCACAGAGCTGATGTAAACAATAAAAAGGGAGTCACCATCGAGTTTCAGAATTCACCTTTAACGATCGCGGAGCTAACAAGCAGAAATAAGTTTTATAACAAGATTGTGTGGATTGTGAATGGAAAAAGGTTTAAAGGATTTGAGATTATTGAGAATATACCTGATCCACATTCAAGTGACTTCAACGATTATGATTTTAGTCAATCGTCACATTTATCCTTTACAAGGAAATCGGAAGCCAATAATAGAATGCAGGAAAAACTAAGCAGGCAATCTAAAGAGTTTCGTCAGGTGGAGATATCAAATATACATCAGTCATTTCTGTGGAAGTATCCCCATAAGGGATGGCTTTTTTCGAGCGCACCCATATTTATTGATTTTGGGGAGGAGTGGTTATACTTGTTAAAACGAAGAATACAGACTGGTATGGATTTTCTCTACCTTAAGAAAATTTCAAAGTTAAAGTTCATTGACAAGTATAACGTTTAACATGCCTAAGCTCACCAGCCATAACTAAATTATGAAAATCATATCAAGATTTACTCGGTGGTACAGTTGGTTTTATTTCATGATTTTAGGAATGCGACAATTAAAATTAAAAAGTAAACTGGCCAAAAAATGTGAAAGGAGAACACTGTAAGCTTATTCATGTTATTCTTACTATATTCACGCCGAACCAACTAAACATAATTGACCTCAAATGAAGATAATAAGTTTAATCAATATGAAAGGCGGAGTAGGTAAAACTACCCTAGCAACTAATATCTGCGATGTTTTAGATAGACGACACGGCAAGAAAGTTTTACTGATTGACATAGATCCACAATTTAACTCAACCCAATGTCTTTTCACTGGACAAGAATATATAAAATATCTTACCGAGGAGAAAGATACAATAATTGCGATATTTGAAGATAAGACAAGAAGTATTGCTAATACGGTGACAGGGATTGAGGAAAAACCAGTAAAGAGTTTATCAGAAATTATTCCTCACAAATTCCGAAAGAACTTTCATGTCATACCTGGCAATTTAGACCTTTATAGAATTGAGGTAGCCAGTGGCTCGGGCAAAGAAAATAGGTTAAAAAGATTCATAAAAGAGATCCAAGAAAAAGAAAAATATGACTTTGTGATAATTGATACCCCTCCAACACCATCTATTTGGATGACCAGCGCATTAGTGGCAAGTGACTTTTATATGATTCCAGTAAAACCAGATCCAATGTCTTTTACTGGAATTGACTTACTTAAAACAATCATTGAAGATAAGCGTGAAGATCTTGATCTAAAAATTAAGTGCATAGGCCTAGTTTTTACCATGGTTGAGCGTGATGATTCCATTGTGTTCACTCAAGCAGCTAAGCAAGTCCGATCTGGGGACTGGAAAAACTTAGTTTATAAAAGACACATTCCAAAACGGGCGGATATAGCAAAGTTTCAATTAAACAAAACTTTTATTTTGGACATGAGCGACTCAGTTGCCAAAGCAAGTATTTCTGGGGTTGTTGATGAATTATTAAAAAGAATTAGTGATGGAAAAGAGTAAAATGAACAAAATTAAGCAAGCAGTAAATCTCATAGAGGAATTGTCTTGGCTGTTAGAAGGTAAAAAAGACTTTTCTTTGAAAGAGTCTTATAAACTTTTAAATGAATTGCTGTCTGAGAAAAATGATAAAGAAAATAAGAAATTAAAATTATCGGTTGAAGGTAAGAACAATCGATATGCCCTTGTCGGCTGTTTGCCTGAGTTATTTCAAGATATCGATTTATTTAAAACCACCTCTGAATTATTAGAATTTGCTGAATCTGTTTTAGATATCAGTATTAGTAGAGCAGCAAAGAGATCACGAAACGAATATATTGGTTACATTGTTTGTGAGGTTACTAAAGTTCCAGATGAACGTTTAAGTGCATTAGTTCAATCACTTGAAAATATTGTTGGAGACGAAATAAAACTTAAACAAGTTAAAGCGGCTAAGATGCAACCCAATTTTACTTGGAATGAAACTATTAAATCAATAGGAAGCTTATAATGTCTAGAGAAATAACTACAGATTTTAATTTATTTTTCGAATTTTTAGTATCATACAAATTAAGTCATTTGAAGGAAAATGAAAACTTCAAAAAATATGTTAGTCAAGTACATAAGAAGTACTTTTCATATTTAACTTTAATAGGTGAGTTGCAAGGGTATGTGGATCAAGAATTAACACCAAAATTAACAGCAGAACAATATAGTTTTTTAAAAGAATCATGTTCGGATTTAGGGAATGCAATATTTATTTCATTCCACGGAAGTTATAAAGCCTCAAAACTTGTTCTCAGAAGTTCTATAGAGACTTTCCTAAAAGGCTTTACAAAAGATGTTGTGCCAGATATAGATGAAGAAACAAGTATGTATGAATTCTTTATCAAAATAAAAGCTCTAACCTTCTTTCAAAATGAACCAGCCAAAGAATTGTTATCAAGTATACATTCTAAATACAAACTATTATGTAAGGATGTGCATACAGCTAATGACATAAACATGGCGCATATTTCAGCTATGAATTATTTTCCATCATATATCGAAAGTGATGCTCAGAAAATTTCAGAATTGACTTTAATTCTAATTCCTAACTATCTCAATCTACTTTGTTTAAAATATAATGATCAGTATCACAAGTTCCATTATAAAAATAAAGGAATAATAATAAAATCTATTTCTAAAAAAAACAGGCAGAAAATCAATAATATTTAACCAGGCTTTGAATGTTAAAAATTCATACTTGCTACTATTATCTCGAATCTTATCCATATACATTATGATCTTTACCTAGTTAGGCTTATTTCAACTTAATAGAATGGTTAAAGTTATATCATTATATTACTCCAGAAAGCTAAGCTGGTCACCACAACATATTCCAATCAACGTCTTAAAAGTAAATAATCAGCTAGGGCTCTTCGCCCTGGCTTCACCATAGAAATCACCTTCACTACATTGCTCTACATGATCACTTCTCCAAAATAGATTGAATTAAGCTTAGTTTTGATTTAAGATTATTAATTTCTTCTTCCAGTTTAAGGATACTAGCATTATGCTTTGCAGTAGCGTTGGCTTCAAACCTTGCCTTGATAAATGACAACCAATATGTATGAGAAGATGCTTCTTTTGCGAGTTGAAGCAAATTATTAATGCCAGATACACCTACCCAATCTACATATATAAATGTGGCATTTTTACTATTGATCCAGTAATAAGGCAATTTCTTATCGCCACTATTCACCCCTTTAGGGTCGATAAGATCAAAGAAAAGAGCTTTTGGCGTCCAAGCAGATTCTGAATGAATATTTTCAACTTTCCAATTTCCCACTTTGATAAAGGTTTGTATCTCATTATCTTGATAGACCTTATATTGATAATCAATATTTGCATTTGGCGTTTCACGCTTGTACCTCTCGATAACATAATCGTTTTCTTTACATAGAGCTTCAACTGAATTATCTTTAAGAGGTATTTGGACAGCAGTCAGATCTTTAATAACGATATATTCTTGTAGGGTCATACAGGGTAATTTTTTTTTAACAATAATAAACATTTTATTTATTCTAGAATTCCTTCTTGAAGATAAATCAGCAGTAATATATATAGTACGATAACCTTACCATTAGTTTTTTAAAAGGTAACATATTACAAGAGCCACGTATCTATATCACCTTGTAAATAGATAAGGTCGCATAAGCTTTTACTTCCATATCCACAATCTTGTGTCTTCCCGTTAACAATGCAAATGGTAATTTATGGATATAGAATGGTTGGTATTAATTACTCCACAAAGGTAAGCTTGTCACCTCAACACGTTTAAAGAAGTTCCGGCATAAACGCTCGAAAGGGCATTTGCGCACCATCTATTTATTCCGTGTGCCTCTTTACTTAGTTGAGGCTGAAAGCTTGGTTGGGTTATATAATTAATATAACTATGACTAAGAAAACATTCAGGGTAGCAGAAGTAGAGATCAGCTACAGGCCAGATTACAAAGTGAGTGAAAGACCTCAAATTAGCAGCTCTAATGATGCATATCAAATATTGACACAGCAATGGAACAGGGACAAGATCGAGCTGTTAGAAGAGTTTAAAATACTTCTGGTAAATAGGCGAAATCGAGTTCTTGGAGTGGTTAACATATCACAGGGAGGGTTAAGTGCAACGATTGCAGATCCGAAAGTGATCTTTGTAACAGCATTGAAAAGCAGTGCAAGTGGAATAATTCTGTGCCACAATCATCCAAGCGGTGAACTTGATCCAAGTAAAGAAGACATTGCAATTACTAAGAAACTTAAAGCGGGTGCGGAGTTATTGGATTTGAAAGTACTCGACCATCTGATTATAAGTAAAGACAGCTACTATAGTTTTGCTGATGAAGGTATGATGTAAGCTGAACTAATGATTACATTGCGATAATTAACACAGATCATAAACCGGTTAGATACCGTGCAAATTCTGTGCACATAGAAAACATTGAAGGAAAAGGTGGTTTGCAGGCTCATTTGGCGCTTTAGCACGCTTGCCTGGCAGGCAAGAGGTGACCGGTTCGAATCCGGTATTCTCCACCAATCCAAATCCTTTCAATCTACATTGAGAGGATTTTTTGCTTCCTAACAATATTTACATTTAATCACCAAAATTTTTTTCACACGATTTATGTGAGTTCAATTACCTCACTATACAATGAAATATTAATTATACTTAAAAATCTACAACTTAATCAGGGAACCTTATCCTCTTTCTAGAATCATCGTCAATTCATTCACCATCAAAAAAAATCTATCCTTCCTTACCGAAAACTAAATACCCCTGCAAAATAAGAGGCTGGTTTAGAACAACGAAAGCTAATCCCATCTATTTTCTAAACCAACCTCAATTAACAATAAAAACTTAATTGATTAAAAAACGTTCCGTAGCTCCAGCCACCATCTTATTACAAGTCATTGCTTTTATATTATTCTCACTAGAGATATAATTCCCCAGATTACTTCTAAAAGAAACAGTACCATCAGCATTAGCTATCCAGTCAAACTGCTCCCAAACGCCAACAGAAGTACGATTGCAATTAATTGATTTGGTACCCCCCTCAGAACTTACATACTTACCAAGAGACTGCAATGCAATTTTACCATTCCCCGCATTCACTACTTTAAACTGTTCCCAGGGGCCAGCAGCAGGTCTGTCACACAACATCGGCACAGTTGCATTTTCACTGCATACATACAAATTATTAGCACCTTTAATCGTTATCGTCTCTCCAATTGGGGGCAAAATTTGCGTACCACCACCTATAAAAGGTTCCGTTGGACGGCTACTAGTTAATGAAATTTGTCCTTTAATCATTTTTCCACCATCCTTAGTAAGGCGCAAATAATAATCCGATGAACAGCTTACACCATCTTCATCTAATCCTAAATACCTGGAGCCAACCGGTATAAAACTTTTATTCTCTGCTGTCTTAGCAATTTGATTACCTTCATTATATTCATCAAACATAGAAATATACGCACTATTAATACCTGCTCTTTTCACATTATAAAACTGTCTCCACATAAAATCACCATGGCGCCGCTGTCTTTCCAGTAAATCTCCAGGTAAAATACAAGGCTGGTAATCAATTCCATGCGCATCACAATACGCTTTATCTGGTACCAGGTAATTGTTATATTCATGCTCCAGGTCATTCATGGTGCCAACCCTTCCAATCATCCATGGCGAAAGCATATTAAAAGCACTATAAGTGTCTAAGAAATTAGGTCTTGAATCATCACCAGGTTTTTCTTCAAGCCAATGTGTAGGTACGCCACCAATTACATAAACACCCTTACTTTTAAACCATAAGATCACTTCCTTACAAACCTCAGCAGACCAGGGATGGTTTTTGTCATCAAACCCAAAACCCCAGATGCAAACTATAGGTTTCCCATTTTGTTTCGCATAGGCTGATGATGAAGTATAAGCCGACATTTTATTTGCCCAATCTGCTTTTATTTCCGTTTGCATATTTGTCCAGCCGCTAACATCATACATAATATAGAATTTACGTTTATAAGCTTCAGCTGCATTTTTAACTTTTGCAGTTATAGCATCCCTTACCGGACCTTCTCCACCAGTTGGGTTAAAACGCTGTAAGGCCGCTACATCAATCCCATTTTCTTGCATCCATTTAAAGTGCGTACTGATTGTTTGATCACTGAAAGAAGAGAATAACTTTGCTGTTTGTCCATTTCCAAGATTCGTATAAGCCGTTTGAAATGTGCTTGTATACTCACGCATATCCGGCCACGCTTTAAGAGCTGAATCTGTATTGCGGGGACTGATATTCCAATCTCCCGTCCAGTGCCACCAAGCATTAATCGGAGACCCGTCACCCTTTGCGGCAAACCAACCCTGGTATCCTGTTGTGATTTTTCCTACCACGTCACCGTTAGCAGAAACAGAGGTAAGTGCTTTCTTTTTTTCGTTAGCGCTAATTACTGGCTTTTCATTTAGCTCAGTTTTTGTACAGCTGGCCAGGATTACTAAGCCCGCTAATAATGCTGTGTTTAAAATTTTTATTTTCATATAGGTGAATAATTATATGGCAAATAAAAGATTTTATCTTAAAGAAATCACGTATTTTATACTACCATTATTGGGGATTTTTCGGTGTATAAAAAGTTATTATCATTGCGAAAAAATAATAGATACACGGAGTATCTTCTTTAAAATTAAGTTAGTAATAATGATGATGTTGAAATTTTATGATGACATGAAAGCTAAGGGAATGTTATTTGCATTCATAGTTTTTATAGGTCTTTCTTCCTGTAAAAAAGAAGAAGCTACCGGGCCAATGGGTCCTCTTCCTGCAGCTGTTAATGGATGGCACAAAGCGAACCTGACCATGTATGAATCCTTTCCGACCAGCGATGAAGAATGCAAAAAATATAACGGTTGTGATTATCCTGGGATGTTTGCATTTTTAGATAAGCCACAAACACTAGAGTGGGTAAAATCGCATAATATAATTTCAGTTTACACAGATAGTACAAGTAAATACGCGCTAAAAACACTTAGATTAAGAAAAAACGGGAAAACTTTCGATGCCGTAGTATACGATACCTGTGATGATAAAGATTGTAATGGATGTTGTACAATAAACGCAAAAAAGGGAGGCCTGAATTTTCTTATTGATATGGAACAATATACTGTAAATCGTTTTGGATCATTTGATGGCGAAGACGTAGTAGAATGGAAATGTCTTAACTGTAAATAATTACCGATACCCTTTGGCTACAAAATAGCCAGGGGGTAATCAAAGTTCTGCTGGTAACCCAATACTTAATATTTTATTCACCTAATAATCTGAACCGTACAGGTTGAGAATAAGCTCAAATTCTTCCAATAAAATACAGGTATTAAACACCTAATCCCCTTAATGAATATAGTTTCTAAAACTCCAAAGATCGAAGGTTTTAATAATCATTAAAAATAGTCAAAACGTGTTAGTCTAAATGGTTCATCCATTATACACATAAAAATATTTTTACGGCAGATTGATTATTTTCTCTTAAGCTTATTCAAGCCATTTTCCAGCCAATCGGAAGACCTTAAAAAGATTAGGTCAAATCCCCATCTCATCTTTCATTACTTTAATACATTTCATCCTTAAAAACTATGTTTCTATAGAGGATAAATACAATTGTATCCTGAAAATATAGTTTTCCCGGTGTGCCCCCTTGATTTGGAGAAAATACAACTGTAAATTAGATAAACAAATAAATAACGTGATCAGTAAAACTATACATAGTTAACAACTAGCACGTTATCGCAAATATAAATACTCGCTCCATCTCCTTTTTTTATATGTGATATTTTTTTATTCAAAAATGAAACTTAGAAAATTTGTTTGGTATTTAACTGAATTATTCAGGATCAAAAATGACAATGGCATCTCTGCTGTATCCGCATTTCTGAAACAGTTAAAAGTTAGAGTAAATAAACAAACGATAAAATCTGATCTGGAAAATCATCCTGGCTATCCTAGTTTACTAGCCATAAGTGATTGTTTAACCCATTGGAATATCTATAATGAAGCATACAAAATTCCTGAAAACGAATATGAACAAGGTGATTTACTCTTCCCATTCCTGGCTTATCTACCCGAAGATAACGGACGTTTTATTGTAGTAAAGAGCATAGAAGATGGAAACGTACTTTATGCTGACGAAAAACACCCAAAGGGGGAAATCATGGAAAAAGATTTTCTACAACGCTGGACTGGGATTATGTTACATGCTGTACCAGCTGCAAATAGTGGGGAGAATGGATACGTTCAAAACAAGTTAAAGTATAGTTTACAAACCATGCTCTTCCCGGCAAGCGTGATAAGTTTGTTTTTAATATTGAATATTGTATTTACCCGTCAGCAATTCTACCTGCCATACGTATTGATGTGCCTGACAAAAATTATTGGGATTGGCCTCAGCATTCTGCTGTTAATTCAATCCGTTAATGCTAATAATCCATTAATAAAAAACCTATGCGGGCTAACAGGTAAGAATGATTGCAATGCTATCCTCAAATCAGACGCTGCAAAAATTACTTCCTGGCTAAGCTGGAGCGAAGTCGGATTCTTTTATTTTACAGGGACATTTATTCTTTTACTATTTAGTCCTGCGTCTATTTATCTTTTAATGTGGATAAACCTATTATGTTTACCCTATGGCATTTACTCAGTTAGTTATCAGTACCAAACAAAAAACTGGTGTATTTTATGTTGCGCTGTACAAGCTTTACTTTGGTTAGAAAGCATTACATTTTTACTATTAAGCCATGGAGTCCCCGGTACACTTTATAGATTGGATACCATTTCTGCTGAAACTTACTACTTATTACCACTGGCTTTTGTGATGCCAATAATAATATGGGCCTTTTTAAAACCTGTTTTCTTAGCTGCAGCAAAATTAAAACCCATAGAAAAGCAATTAAACCTGTTTAAATATAATTCTGAATTGTTTAGACAGGTGCTAACCAACCAGCCGCGTTATGCAGTTAAAGATGAGCTGATGCCTATTGTACTCGGCAATACCAATGCAGGGATGGTTATTACCATGGTTAGTAACCCATTCTGTGGTCCCTGTAGTAAAGCACACGAAGCTTTAAATGATTGGATAAAGACCAGGGAAGATATTCAGTTAAAAATTATTTTCGCCACAGCTAATCATGATGATGATAACCGTACAAAAGTAGCACGCCATATTACCGCATTAAGTCTTTTAGCAGATAAAAAATTGACGGAGAAAGCTTTAAATGAGTGGTATGCACAAGGCACAAAAAAATATGAGATCTGGGCAGAAAAATATCCTGTAAATTTTAGTGCAAACCTGTATGATGTGACTTTTAAACAGCGAAACTGGTGTGAAATGGCTGGAATAACTGCTACGCCAACAATTTTAGTGAATGGATATAAATTACCGGAACCTTATAGATTGGAAGATTTAAAGTATCTGATTACTTAATTGATCTTGTCAATTAAGTGTTTACTCTAGCGTAAATGAAAAAGATATAAAGATTTTTTGCAAAAATGGACAGCACGGTTGCAAACGGAACTGGCCACAAACGAATACTAGCGTTTATTAGTGTCGCTCAATTTGTCTTGCGTGAAAGGCAAAACCAGGTAAAGAAAATTAAAATTCTATCAAAATGAAAACAGTAAATGTGATGACCAAAGACGAAATGAAAAACGTTGTTGGTGGATTGAGAAATGAAGAATGTATCATGACTGTACATTACAGTAATGGTGGTGTAGGAAGTGGATCATACATATTAAGTGGTAGTTCTGGAGCAAATAACTTATGCGTGCACTGGATAGAAACTGGGCAAGTATCGAGCTGCGGTTACGATTGTATGGGTGACGGAGTTGGATAGTGTCTTATACTAAGCCAGCTCCATTCTTCATGGAGCTGGCTTTTAAATACTTATAAATGAAATTATACATAATTTGCTTTCTTGTATTTTTTGGCATTTTAGCCAAAGCTAAAGACAGATCAGTACCTAATGATATTGTAACAATAAACGTTCATTTAAAGCCTGAAGAAGGAATCCGTCTGTTTTATACGGATGATTATCTGGCAGAAAGAATTTTATCATTTAGAAATGATTCAAAAAAAGATACAATAATTACTAAAAATATTAATTCCAGGCATATCACTGAATTGAGGTACGACCTAATGAATGGATTTACTCATAAATCCTACTTCTATCTGTTTTATTTAACCAAAGGAGATACTATAAATATTGCTGTTGAAGATTATGATTTAAAAAACATAGATAAAAATAAAATGCTTTTTGTAAGTGATTACTTAGACATTAATACCTCTGTTTTCAATACGACAGGTTTTAACCGGAGTGTTGAAGAAAGCATAAAAATAAATAAATCTGTTCTTTCAAAAAACCTGCGCAAAATAGATTCATTGGTGTTAAAAAAAGAACTGAATGATTCAATAGCGAAGTTGTGGAAAGAGATTACACGTAACAGCTATTATCATAAATACACCCGGTTAAACCTATCTGACTATCCATTATATCAAGATACTTTAGCCGCTGAATTGAAAAAAGAATTCACTGGTCAAACAGATATAAACAGTAGCTATTTAAGTTCTGCTCTGTTTCATCTTGCCACCTATTATAATTTAAAAAAGGATTTGAAATCTCTCCTAACTAATATCATAGCCATAAATACAGAAAAAAGATTCAAAATAGGAGCCGCTTACCAAGCACTAAATAATTATTCAGAAAAAAGTTCCCCTTATTACCTGGAGTGTTATGCACTATTTGAAAAGCAACTTGGTGATCCTGTGTTTTTAAAGCAGCCATATGTTGTTAATATAATACCCGATAGAAAACCGTTTGATAAGACCACTATTAAATTAGTAGGCACTAATAATACGACACTTACACTAGATGATGTTTTTAAAAAAAATAAGGGAAAAATATTAGTGCTTGACTTATGGGCAAGTTGGTGTGTTCCCTGTATTATTGAATTTCCTGCCTTGGAGAAAACGAAAAAGTATTTTGCAGCAAAGAAAATTGCATTCGTAGGAATAAGCCTTGATTTGGATACAAAAGATAAAAACTGGAAAGACATGATTGTCAAATCAAAAATTGGTAATACTAATCAATTTAGGGTGGCACAAAGATCTAATAAGCTGGTTAACAAACTCTATAAAATTGAATCTATCCCCCGGTATTTAGTCTTTGACAAGAATGGGATGCTCATAAATGACAATTTTTCCAGGCCCTCCGATAGTAATTTTGAAACTGAACTGAACCGTTATTTAAGCACTTTGTAATCATCCAATCTGAATAATATAAAATTTGAAACAATTTCCGTACTATCAGCAACCTGACCAAATGGACTGTGGGCCTGCCTGTTTGCGCATGGTAGCCAAATATTATGGTAAAAATTTCAGCTTACAGCGGTTGAGAGATATTTCTGGTATTAACCGTGAAGGTGTCTCCCTTCTTGGAATAAGCGAAGCTGCAGAAAAAATAGGTATGCGCACTACTGGGGCCAGGCTAGATATGCAGCAGCTTGCTGAAACGGAACTGCCAATTATTTTACACTGGGACCAAAACCATTTTATAATTCTTTATAAAATAAAAAAAGGTAAGTATTACATTGCCGATCCTGCCAAAGGTTTGTTGGAATATAAGGAAAAAGAATTTTTAGCACACTGGCTCGGTACCCATTTGCAAAATGAGGGTATTGTACTGATGCTTTCTCCAATGCCAGATTTTTACATTCAGGAAAACGATCAGGCAAAAATTGTTAACCTTGGATTTCTCTTAAAGTATCTTTATCAATATAAAAGATTGCTTGTTCAGCTATTGATCGGCCTGGGAGTAGGTAGTTTATTACAACTTATATTACCCTTCCTTACCCAGTCCATAGTGGATATAGGGATCAATACACGAAATGTTAACTTTATTTATATTATACTTATTGCTCAAGCCATGCTGATTGTTGGTCGGATGAGTGTTGACTTTTTAAGGTCATGGATTTTACTTCACATGAGTACGCGCATCAACATTTCTATACTTACAGATTTTTTAATCAAGCTGATGAAACTACCAATTAGTTTCTTTGATACAAAAATGACTGGAGATATCATGCAGCGGATAAATGATCAGAAAAGGATTGAAACCTTTTTAACAGGCTCTACTTTAAGTGTGGTTTTCTCCATGTTTAACCTGGTGGTTTTTAGTGCTGTACTTGCAACTTATAATATCAGCATCTTTTTGATTTTTCTGCTAAGCACAGTGATTTATAGTTTATGGGTTATTGCATTTCTTAAAAAACGGCGTAACCTGGATTTTAAAAGATTTGATATTTCATCTAAAAATCAAAGTGCAGTTGTACAGTTAATTAGCGGGATGCAAGAGATTAAACTCAACAATTGCGAGCAGCAAAAACGATGGGAATGGGAGCATATACAAGCTAGCTTATTCAGATATAATATTAAAAGCCTTGCACTAGGTCAATACCAGCAGGCAGGTACTTTTTTTATCAATGAAGGTAAAAATCTGCTGATCACATTTTTGGTTGCAAAATCAGTTATAGACGGCCAGTTAACTTTAGGCGCGATGATGGCTGTGCAATATATTATTGGACAATTAAATAGTCCGATAGAACAAATGCTGGGATTTGTGCAGCAATTGCAAGATGCTAAAATTTCTTTGGAAAGGCTAAATGAAATTAGTCAGCTGGACGATGAAGAACCTGCAGATCTCAAATTTATTAAGGAGTTGCCATTTGATAAAAGTATCACGTTAAAGAACTTATCATTTACTTACCCGGGCGCAGGTAATGAACCTGTATTGTCTGAGATTAACTTAAGTATCCCCGAAGGTAAAACAACTGCAATTGTAGGAATGAGCGGGAGCGGCAAAACTACGATCTTAAAACTGCTGCTCCGTTTTTATGAAGCTCAAAAGGGGGAGGTTAAGGTAGGCAATGCCAGTTTAAATCAGATTAGTTTTCACTATTGGCGTGGGGTATGCGGAACGGTAATGCAAGATGGATTTATATTTTCAGATAGTATAGCAAGAAATATTGCTGTAGGTGATGAATACCCAGACAGGCAGAGGTTGGAAAACGCTTTATCTGTTGCCAATATTGATGAGTTTATAAATAGTTTACCATTAGGATTAAATACAAAAATAGGTGCTGAAGGAAAAGGAATTAGTCAGGGTCAAAAACAGCGCATTCTCATTGCCAGGGCTGTCTACAAGAATCCCCAGTATATATTCTTTGATGAAGCTACAAACGCTTTAGATGCTAATAATGAGAAAGTAATTATAGAAAATCTGGAAAGCTTTTTTAAAGGTAAAACAGTTGTCATTGTTGCGCACCGCCTAAGCACGGTGAAAAATGCAGATAACATTGTTGTTTTGGATAAAGGTAAAATTATACAGCAAGGTTCACATGCGGCTTTGATCAAAGCAGGTGGGGAATATTTTGAATTGGTAAAGAATCAGCTTGACTTAGCTGATTAATAGATTAAATAAGTTCATATACCGCAATAAAAAGAGTTATAATGCCAGAGATAATTACAGATCAGAGAACAAATAGCGAAGAAATTCAGGAAATTATCACCGCTGTGCCTACATGGATATTACGATGGGGCATTACTCTTATATTCATTATACTCGCAGCAATTATTGCCCTCTCTGCATTAATTGAATATCCTGATATTGTAAAAACCACATTAAAAGTAAATTCCTTAAATGCACCAAAACAGGTTTTGGCCAAGCTAAACGGAAAACTGACTGCTTTGTTAGTGACAGATGGGCAATTGGTTAAAGAAAACCAGTCATTAGCCTATTTTGAAAGCACTGCAAAGCCACACCACGTTTTGGAAATAAAGATAGCGCTCAAAGAATTGCAGGCAGATGTGTTAAAAAACATAGACCGAAAAAAATGGTTGCCCATTGGTTTAAATTTAGGGGAGCTACAAGGTAGCTATCAACTCTTTTATCAGCAATATCTTCAGTATCAATCTACACTGCACAATGGATATTACCTCAATAGAATGACCTATCTGGAGAAAGATTTAAAAGATATCAGTGCTTTAAGAATGCGTATCTATGAACAGCAAAATACGCAGAAACTGGAATACGCCAATCAATTAGATGAATATAAAGCGTATAAAAAATTATATAAGAGCAAAGTGATTTCCAAAGCGGAATTTGTTCAGCAGGAAAACAAATATTTAGCATCAAAATATCCCCTTCAGCAAACAGAAACCTCTATCTTGAATAACAGCAGCAGCTATTCTGCAAAAGAGAAAGAACTTATGGAGTTAAAGCATACTATTACAGAAGAGCAAGCTAAGTTTGTGCAGGCAATTAACCAGGTGATTACTGATGTTGACAATTGGATACTCCAGCATATTTTAAGTGCGCCAGTAGCAGGAAGGGTCAGTTATGCAGGTATTGTGCAAGAGAATCAGAATGTAACTGCCAATCAGGAAATTTTTATCGTTAATCCTGGCAATTCTAATTTCTTTGGTGAAATACAGATTCCTCAGTATAATATGGGTAAAATCAGATTGGGAGAACGCACGCTGGTAAAGTTGAGAAGTTATCCTTTTGAACAGTATGGTATGATTAGAGGCAAATTGAGTTATATCTCTGACGCGGCTTATCGCGACAGTGTCTTTATTGCAAAGGTGAGTTTTGATCATTTTGAGAATAAAGATTCTTCAAGAAAGATCATACTTAAAAACGGTATGCAGGGAGAAGCCGAAATTGTGACAGAAGAGAGTTCCTTACTATCCCGCTTTTTTAGGAGCATAACCAAAATGATGAATAATCATTAAACAATTTTATAGTCTGAGGGCTAACCAGGGCAAGTACGTTTTCTTGTGAAGAACTGTGTTTTTCTCCTGCCTGCCGGGGGTATTCCGTGTGCCAGGTATTTTTTTACTTTGACCTAAGTCGTTTGGGTTTTTTTAGCAATCTCAGAAATACTGTGTCCATTTTTTTTTTTCGATGATCTGAACAAGCTTTTCATTTTTAACTTTCATCAAGGAAGAAATTTTGATATTAACACTGCTGTTACTATCATATTGGGATCAATTAGCATTAGCTAGTAATCTTTTTTATTGATAAATTTGCATATAAAGAAAAATATCGTAATTTTATAATACATAGCTTAACTGTCTGTACCTAATATTGGTGTTAAATTCATATTGGTAATGGGTAGTATCGATGTGATCATCATTAAATATATAACCTATATGTTTAGTCCTTCCCCTGCAGCATCATTACAGTCCAGTGTAGCTATTGTTAACAAGAGTGCTGATAAAAATCTGAAGAGTTATAATCAAACAAATACGCTTCAAGAAGTTGCCAATAATAGCGCACAAGTACGGCAACTTGCCAAATTACAGGATTTAGCTGATTCAAGCTGTGTCATCCAAAGGGTTGTGTTACCAGGATTGGCCGCCGGAACGCAGGTAGTAGGAAACACGGATCTAATAGTGGGTAGGAGGGGCATAATACTTGAAGAGGTTCAGGATGGACGTTACCTCGTAAAATTCACACCAGGACCTAGAATGAAACTTTCCTATAGCAGCCTCGACCTTGCTCCTTCGCAGCTTGAGCCAGAATTAATTGATGATCGTGATAGGAATGAAGATTTCAAGGAACAAGAGAGTGTGTCAATAGGAGCTGTTGCCGAAAAGGAGTCTGGTCAGTCATTTAGATGGCCCAAGGTACTTTGGGATAAAAAAATATCGAAAGAGTCTAATAAGGCAGTAATCGACGGGAATGTGGTGGATTTTAAATATAGTGAGACAAGTGCATTGTCTTTTCAGCCGGCTGGTGGAAGGGAAATGCGTAGTAAAGATGTTTTGGTTGAAAAAGGTGCCTGGAAAAATGAGGAAGTAAGAAAGAATTATGTGCTTTCGATCGATGGCGGAACAATTAAAGATGCAAAAGGTAAAACAATGAATGGGAATATTCAATATGTCCTTTCAGAGGATTGGGTATTGTATGGGCAGGATACTTTTGGATTAGAAGCGGAGAAAACAAAGTATGGGCGGAAAAGTGATGTTCATACGCGATATCTGGCAGGTGGACCGGTCAGGTGTGCGGGATGGATTGTAGCTAGCAGTGGAAGTATTAAGCGGGTCGGAAATGACAGCGGGCATTATGGGCCAACTAAATATATGTTATACCAGTTGCTCACCTTGTTGAGAGATGGCGGCGTCGATCTTAACGGCGTCCTTTTTCATGACCAAAGTGCAGGTAAGGCTTATAATGCTTTGAATATGTACAATTGGATGAAAAACGGTGAAAATGGAAAAGAACCTAAGGGAGTTGAAAGTAAAGGACTATAAAAATATTTCTAAGATGCATTTAACAAATAAATAAATGATCATTTGATCATTCAAAACTCACCTGATCCCCCTATTCATTATGAAGCTTGGTCTTTAATTATTTTAGCCAGTTCTCAAATTTAAATTTGATAGTTAGCATCTTATCAAAAGCAATAAAGGATATAATTCTGGAAATTCTTCATTTTTTATTCTAAGAAATTGTTTTGTGCTGAAAACATCATAACATTTGCATTTCAATGCTAGAAATCGATAATGATTTTATAGGAATAGGTTATAATAAATAAAGCCCCAATTTAGACTGCCCAGTTAAAACCCCTGCCATAATTGGCTGTCCAGCTTTTTCTACTTTCCCTAATACTAGTTCAGGTATAAACAGTTTTTTATATTTACGATATATTGTGGTCAATTACAATAGTACTTTAAATATCTTAGCTCGTTTATATGTTCTTATCTATTTCTACTAATCTCTATTATCCAACTTGTAAAGTATAGATTCTGCATCATTAATCATTACTACGTATTGTCCGTCACTTAGTCTAAATTATAATCTGAGGACTAACCAGTTCAAGTAAAATGTCTAAAACAGCATAGCATCAGAAGATTTGAAATTCTATTCCTTACCATCGTAAAACTATTTCTTGCCATCTCCTGAAAATCTCCCTCAATAAACAATTTTACCTATATTTCTTCTGCTAATCGCCTGAAAATCTTGCTAATATTCATATATTAAATTATTTAACTAATAATTTATCTCCTATTATTGATTAAAACTGGTTTTTCTACCTAAAAAACCACCCTTTCTCTCCGTCTCTTATCAAATAAAATTAATTTTTATCAAATTATACTCTTTTATATATAGAATTATTAAATATTATGCTTTTTTCTTGTTAAAAAGTCAATTTTTAATTGCTTAAACTATATATTTAGCCCCTTAATAATAATTAATTACGTAAATCAAAAAAGATGAAGAGACTTTTACAAAGTTTGTTCCTATTGATGTTTATTGCAACCACTGCTTTAGCACAAGAAAGAACTATTACAGGTACCGTTATTTCCAAAGATGACGGCCAGCCAATCCCAAGTGTTGGTATAACCGTAAACGGTACAAAAACCAGTACTCAAACCGCTGTAAATGGTACATATTCCATTAAAGTAGCAAATGCAAATGCTGTTTTATCATTTACCTATATCGGTTACAAAACACAAGCAATTACTGTAGGTACAAGAACTGCAATTAATGTAACAATGTTAGAAGATGAAAATCAGTTAAACGAAGTATTAGTTGTAGCCTATGGAAAAGCAAATAAAACTACATTCACTGGATCAACAGCACAGATAAACAGTGCAGAATTTGCAAAAAGACCAATTACCAATGTCTTAAATGCGGTAGCTGGATCTGCACCTGGTATCCAGGCTTCCAGTTCAAGTGGTGCCCCAGGCGCTTCTCCATCAATAAGAATCAGGGGATTTGGTTCCATTAATGCCTCCAATGATGCACTTTTTGTAGTCGATGGTGCGGTATATAACGGTGAAATTTCTAACATCGATCCAGATGATGTGGCCTCAGTTTCCTTATTAAAAGACGCATCAACTGCAGCCCTATACGGTTCAAGAGGTGGTAACGGTGTAGTGATGATTACTACAAAAAAAGGAAGAAGCGGTAAAGACGCCTTACAAGTTAAAGCAAGTGTTGGTTTAATCAGCAGGGGCTTACCAGAATACGAGCGTTTAGATGCAAAGCAATACTATCCTGTCATGTGGGAAGTCTATAGGAACACTATGCAGTACGGTTCATTGAAAATCCCCCGCGATGTGGCAAGCAGTATTGCATCGGGATTAACCCCAAGATACAACAACAGCAATTACACGGGTATCAAAAACCAGTTAGGATACAATCCTTTTAATGTGGCAGATAATGCAATAGTAGGTACTGATGGCACGCTTAATCCAAATGCAAACCTTTTATACGGAGATGATTTAGACTGGGCTGATCAAGCTGCAAAAGGTGGTAAAAAAAGACAGAATTATTCCTTATCTTACTCTGGTGGTGGAGAGAAAAACGATTATTTCACTTCCTTAGGTTATACTAACGAAGAAGGTTATTTGATTAAGTCCTCGCTAAAACGTTATAACGGAAGAATCAATGTAAACAGCAGGCCAACCAAATGGTTTAGCACTGGCTTAAATCTTGCGGGTAACTATTCAACTGCTCAATTTGCTAACGTTGATGAAGATAGCCAAACATCTACCATTAACCCATTCTACATTTCCAGGTTTATTGGGCCAATTTATCCTGTTCATTTGCACAATGCAACAACAGGCGATCTGGTACTTGACCTAAACGGGCAATCTCAATATGACATTGGTGCCTTACGTCCTTTTGCGTCAGGAAGAAATGCAATTTTTGAAAATTTAAATGACACGCAAAATTCTGCAAAAGGAGCTTTAAACGGAAGAGCCTATGGAACTATCAACATCCTTCCAGGATTAAAAGCAACTACAAATATCAGTTTTGATTTTCAGGACATACAAGAGCGTACTTATGACAATCCTTTAGTAGGGGATGGTGCACCAAGCGGAAGAGCCTATCAGTATTCTATCCGTACCACTTCGTACACGCTTTCACAAATGCTAGATTACACTAAGAAAATTGGAAAGCATAATTTTAATATTATTGGAGGCCATGAAAATTACAGCTACAGATATAATTACCTGTCTGGCAGCCGTAGTGGGATCGTTGCAGAAGGAATTACTGAATTAGTGAACTTCTCTACCGTTCTAGGTACAACTTCTTATGAGCGTAATGCAACTATTGACAGTTACCTGTCTCGTTTAACTTATGACTTTGATAGCAAATATTTATTCAGTGCGAGTTTAAGAAGAGATGGAAACTCTAAATTTGGTCCTACGGTAAGATGGGCAAATTTCTGGTCATTAGGCGCAGGATGGAATATCAACCGTGAATCTTTCTTTAAAGCGGATTGGGTTGATCAATTAAAATTACGTGCATCTTATGGTGTGCTCGGTAATGACGGCGGATTAGGAAACTTTCCTTACCAGGAGTTATATTATTTAGGAAGAAACAATCAAAATGAAGCTGGAATTGCACAAGGGACTTTAGGAAACAACCAGTTAACCTGGGAAACTTCTAAAAACTTTGATACCGGACTTGATTTCAGTTTCCTCAAAGGGCGTATTACGGGTACTTTTGAATATTTCAACAGAGAAACTAGTGGATTAATCTTTGCTATTCAGCAGCCACTTTCTAACGGTGGAACTTTTGGCGATGGTAACTTTGCAATCAATACCAATATTGGGTCACTTTACAACAGAGGTACAGAATTATCACTAACCGGACAGGTTGTTAAAACTAAGGATTTCAACTACACCGCTACGTTAAACTTAACACGTTTCAAAAATGAAATCACCAAAATGCCTCCGGGTCAGCCTTTAATCCAAAATGGAACTAAAGGTTACAGCGTAGGTCATTCTATCTATGATTTTTATTTACGTGAATATTATGGTGTTGATCCTCAAACAGGAAGTGCGTTATACAAAACAAATAACTTAACTTCAAATGCACGTGTAATTGGTCAGGATACAGTAACCACAGTTATTGGTGAAGCAAATTACCGCTATACAGATGATACATCTATTCCTGATTTATACGGATCGATGCTGCATAGCTTTAGCTATAAAAACTTTACCTTGGGAGTGAATTTTACTTTCCAGACAGGTGGTAAAGTATATGATAGCGCTTATGCATCATTAATGCATGGGGGAACTTATGGAACCGCTTTATCTGTTGATATCTTAAACCGCTGGCAAAACCCAGGTGACCTTACTGATGTTCCTCGTTTAGACAATGGCCAGGTAGCTAACTATGCTGGTACAAGTTCACGCTGGTTAACTAGTGCAAGCTATTTCCAGTTAAACAATGTTACCCTGAATTATAATTTACCTAAAACCTGGATGCAAAGCATCGGTGCAGAAAGAGCAAGTATCTATGTAAGTGGAGACAATCTTGCAGTTGCATCTAAACGCAGGGGAATGGGTTCATCAACTTCTTTCAATGGTACTGTAGGAAATAACTACAACTTCAGCCGCATCATTTCCTTAGGTGCAACTGTTAATTTTTAGAGATTAAACTTTTATATAAAATATATGAAAAAGATATTTAGTAAGGTAATTCTGGCATTTGTATTTATTGCAGCTGTTAGTTCTTGTAAAAAAGATTACCTTGATACAGCTTCTACTGAAGCAGTAGAAAATGCTACAGCTTTTGTTTCAACTACAAATGGCTGGGCAGCATTAAACGGTATCCACCGGATTATGTATTCACAGATATTGGGTGTGCAGGCACAAGGTGGACAAAGTGGTAACATGTTATACATGGATATCCTTGGTGAGGATGTAGTGTTCAATACTGGGGCAAGTACATGGTTATTAAATGAGTACAAATGGATACAGCATAGAAATTCTACCAGTGCCATATTGAAATACAATTATCAGTTCTACTATATAATTATAGCAAATGCGAACATGATCATCGCAAATATTGATGCGGCAAGTGGTCCTGATGCTGATAAAAGAATAATTAAAGGTCAGGCTTTAGCTTATCGTGCATGGGCTTATTTTCAAATGGTACAGTTGTTTGGAGAGCGTTTTGTGCCAGGTGCATCGAATAGTTCATTGGGGGTGTCCTTAGTATTGGCTCCAACCAGGCAAACTACACCTAGAAATACAGTAGCAGAAGTTTATACGCAAATTAATGCGGATCTTGATCAGGCGATTACTAATCTTAGTCCTTATGTCCGCGCAAATAAATCACATTTAAATGTGAATGTTGCGCAAGGTATTAAAGCAAGAGTAGCATTAACGCAGCAAAACTGGGCCTTAGCCGTTCAATTTGCAAAATTAGCAAGAACTGATACAAAATTAATGACAAACGTTCAGTACCTGGAGGGGTTTAATGATTACAAAAATGAGGAATGGATATGGGCCTCAAAAATACAAGCAGATCAGACTAGTTATTTCTATTCTTTCTTTGCCTATATGTCTGCAAACTACAACTCTACTGTAGTGCGGACCAGTCCAAAGTCTATTAACTCTGCGCTTTATAATAGAATATCTGGTACAGATGTTCGTAAAAATGTTTGGGACCCAACAGGAAAAAATGTAAAAGACTTTCCAATTCCAACGACAGCTTCTTCCAGGTATCCATATATGAGCAGAAAGTTTTTGGTTGCAGATGTAAACTTAAGTATCGGTGATGTGCCTTACATGAGAGCCGCAGAATTATACCTGATTGAAGCCGAAGCATTAGCCAGAAGCGGAGATAATACAGGTGCAGCTGCTGCCCTTTTTACACTTGCTGTAAACAGAGATCCAGGTTATGTGTTATCTGTAAAAACAGGTGCTGCATTGATTGAAGAGATCATGGTTCAGAGAAGAATAGAGCTTTGGGGAGAAGGATTCCGTTTTTATGATTTAAAACGTACAAATACTCCATTAGATAGAACTGGTGCTAACCATAGTGCATCTTTCACGAATGGTGTACTATCAGTTCCGGCTAATTCTATCAACTGGCAGTTCCTGATTCCACAAGATGAAATCAATAATACGAATGGGGTTGTGGTACAAAATGCCCAATAATTTTTTATTTTAAGGTAATGCTTAAGAGCCTTCCGGTTAATTCCGGGAGGCTTTTTAGTATTATATTTTGAAAGCTTATAATCTGATTATGTTGATTTTAGCCATTTAAGCCAATATACTACTACAATAATCCCAAAATAAAATTTCATAAACCAAGTTTTTTTTGCACCTTCGCCATCCCTGGTCAGGCAGTTCAAAAGGATTTTTGATTGAAAGACATGGCCAGATAATAGGGGGGATACCAGAGTGGCCAAATGGGACAGACTGTAACTCTGTTGTCGCGAGACTTCGAAGGTTCGAATCCTTCTCCCCCCACACTCAGAAGCCTTTCAGCATCATGTTGAAAGGCTTCTCTGTTTCTAATCCTGATCTCTGTTTTTAATCTTCCTGCATCAGTTAACTTAAGGATCAAGATCAAAACTTTAACAGACTCATAAAAATGAGCTTACCTCACAAGTTCATACCCCGATCTCTAAATACCATCTTTATACAGCAGCACAGGCACCCTATAGCGTGAAATCAATTCTGCTAGACTAGGACAGCGGTATTCCTGCGCCTTACACTGTTATTAAGACGTTATTCAAACGATATTGGAACGCTAAAAATTCGTTTCAACATCGTTTGAATAGCGTAACAGATACGAATCAATACCGTTCCAACCCCCACTAAAACTGCCTCAAAAAAGCATTAATATCAGGTGCTGTCAATTCCTTATCTTGTGTGACCAAAATACAAGTTGAAAAAACATAAAATAATGAGCGAAATTGAATTTTTAGAATACTGCCAAAGTCAAGTATCCGGATCCTTAACAAATGAAGACATAGTTACCATGCTGACCGCTTGGGGAAGCATTAAATATGCAGAAGGATATCAAAAAGGATTAGAAGATAACAGCCGTAAATAGCACAAGTTGCCGGATGGTAGAACAAACCGAACTTAAGAAATCACTAACTATCTGCCGCCAGGAGTTTCGATCTCGATGGTTTTTTTTCCGAGTAAAGAGGTAATAAAACCGTTCTTCGAGTTCACATAAAGTGCGATGTAAAAAAGTAAAATACCTGCCACAATAATAATTAATTTATTGCGGAAGTGCCTGTTGTTTAATAAACCCGGTTTTTTATCCTTTTCAAATTTATCATCATTCATCCTGTAAAGATGAGATAAATTGTGTGCTTTTTAAATTTATGTATCGCATTGCGATTAATTCTGCCCCAATTCCATAGAACTATACATTTATACTATCATTGAACTCTTAAAATTAATTGCCTTATTGCTCAGTTTAATGAGCGATATTTGCGCTTATGAACCCACTGCCAGCCGAACTTGTTAATCTATTAAATTATTCTCACTCTCTGGCTGATTTGCTTTTGAATGAACAGGGTGAGTTTTATCCTTTTGGTGCCTATTTAAATAACAATAACGTAATTACTCAGCGGTTGTTTAATGATGGAGACGATTTTCCATTAAGTAACGGGCTGATCAATATTATGAAATATGATTTTGACCAGCAATTAGCCACCCTTGATATCGCAGGTTCTGCAGTTACCTATCATGCTAAAATCACCAATACCAGTTATCCCGAACCAACCGATGTAATTATTGTTAGGTTAAACGCAACCTCGCTCAACTCCGCTGTGCTGCATTATCTTTCTTATCAGTTTAACGAATCCGGTATTGTATATCTGAAAAGCTGGATCGAATCAGAGTAAGCAAGAAATCAAAAGCATTTGTCCCTCAATTTACTTAAAAAGAATGATGCCTGGCCAGATTCTGTAATTATTTTTTATCCTTAAAGAATTATATTTTCCGGGATCAGTTTATGCGGTGCTACCGGTAGATAAGGAGAATAAAATCATTTTTATATTATGCATGCATTTGATTATCTTTGAGCGTTTTACAACCCATAACATATAAATTTAAATGAATTTCAGCCCCCTTAACATCGCTGTATTATTAGCTATAATTGTAGTTGCAGCTTATGTAATCATTGTTCTTAGAAGAGCCTTCAGCCAGAATTTTTCTTTTGTAAAAGCGCTAAATCCTTTTTATACAAAAGAGATGCAAGGTGCGGATGCTTATAAAGAAAGTTTAAGCCCTATTGTGGAGGAAATTGAAACAAAACGTGTAGCAAATTTTGTTAAACATTGGTTTGATAAGTTTGAAAATAACCAGCTTACAGTTCAGGATGTTTTAGATTTAAACGCTAAAATAGAAGCAGGAGCAGCCACCCAGGTAAATGGTATTTTAGCGATACATCCAGAAGCTAAAAAAATGTTTAACAAGGTAAACGCGGATATCAAATTAAAAGAAGCAGCTTTAGCCGTAGAATTAGAAGAAAAGGTACCAGTTATCGCATAATATACAACTTATTTACAATAGGTTAGACTAGGGCAGGAGCGCGCTTTACAGAAATGGAAAATATTAGCTATAGGGATGCAGTGCTGGCTGATTTAAACAGCATTGTTAACATTTATAATTCAACGGTTGCCTCCAGGATGGTAACCGCAGATACCGAGCCGGTAAGCATACAAAGCAGGTTAAAATGGTTTGAAGATCACGATGCGGATAAACGCCCGCTTTGGGTAGTTGAAAACGAAGCGGATAAAATTGTAGGCTGGGTAAGTTTTAAATCTTTCTATGGGCGGCCGGCTTATGATGGAACAGTAGAAATGAGTATATACCTCGATGAAAGCCAGCGTGGCAGGGGATTAGGGAAATCAGTTTTAGCTTATGCGATAGCACAATGCCCAAAATTGGGGATTAAAACTATACTTGGTTTTATATTTTCTCATAATGAACCTAGCTTAAAATTATTCCGGCATTTTGGTTTTGAAGATTGGGCCATGCTGCCAAATATCGCTCTGCTGGACGATCAGGAAAAAAGCCTGACTATTATGGGGAAACGCGTAGGATAAACTTCCATATTTTAATCATATAAAGAAAAGGTAATTACACTGCCCTAAATAGTATCTAACTTTTTAGGGCAGTGTAATTACCTTTTTTTTTATTTAATAGATCATTGATAAGATCAATGAGTTAAGGATCGGTAATTATCAATTATATAATAATTGAAATACAACCATTATCCTATAATTACGGTTGTGTAACTGTACTTGCATCTAAAGTAACAGCAGTTTGTGCCAGTAATCTACCTTTAATCTTAGCACCTGTACTTAGAGAGATTAATGTTTTACTTAAAACAACTCCGCTAAAATTAGTATTTGTTCCAAGCGTTGCTTTTCCGGCAACCACCCAGAATACATTTTTAGCCTGTGCACCACCTGTTAAGGTAACGATAGCACTGTTGTTTACTGTCAAGTCTTGTGCAATCTGGAAAACCCATACATCATTTGGACCTCCATTAAGCGTTACTCCTGCATTGGTAATTAAAACACCAGTACCCCATTTGTACAAACCTGGAGCGATTGTTTTTCCACTGATATCACCAGCATGCAATTCTACAACTGGAGCAGGGAAAGTTAATGCATTTCCAGCTGAAAAGGCAATTTCCATATCACTAATTGCAGTCGTCATTTTAGCTGGTGTTGGTGCAGTATAATCTGCTGCATACACTTTACCAATTACAGTAGGTGTGTGTGAAGAAGTACCATCCGCATCCATTATCAATCCAAATCCGGTAATCGAAGTTGCTGCTGTTGGGCTTACGCCGATATTACCCGTGATTAAAGTCACACCAGTAGTAGAAATTCCTGCTTTAGTTAAGATTGCAAAACTACCTGCGGTTCCAAGGTTTAATGGAGCCAGTGCTGCTACTGTGCTTGCTGTATAGTTTGCGATTAATGTTCTGGCAGTTGTCAAAGCGAAAGAATAGCTTGCGGTATTCGAAACGACTACGCCATTTTCTGTCCAGCTCGTAAAAGCATATCCTGGGTTAGCTGTAGCTAGTGCAGTTACTGTTGCGCCTGATAAGTAGGCACCAGAACCTGAATTTGTACCACCAGCAATTGGATTTGAAGTTAATACTAATGCAAGTTGTCCGGCTGGTATGGCTGCAAAGTTAGCTACTAGTGCTTTATTTCCATCCATTGTAAATTGGTAAGTAGAGCTTGTAGAAACAATGGTTCCGTTACTTGTCCAGTTAACAAAGGTAAATCCTGTATTTGGAGTCGCTGCAACACTTACCACTGCACCTTGTGCAAATCCACCTGCACCTGTAGTTGTTCCGCCTGCTGTTGATACGGCTGTTAAGGTAACTACTGGAATGGTCGTAAAGGTAAAAGTATAGTCATTGGTAAGGGCCATCTGGAAACTATCCATGGCACCTGTGGTAACCGTACTTGTATAAACAGTATAAGGTAATAAAGGTACTGCTGGAGTGAACGTAAACGTTTTAGCATTGGTAGTTGCAGCAACTTTTCCAGCAACTATTGTACCTCCGTTTTTTAAAGTAAATGTTTTGTCGTTAATTGATGCAGCATCCATGTCGGTATTGAAGGTGATCGAAATCACTTTGTCCAATGCTACATTTACGGCCTGATTTTCAATATCAGAAGAGATCGCAGGACTTTCTCCTGATACGCTGTTTTTCTTACATCCTGTGATAAAAATCAAAAGTACTAAGCTCAGCGATAAAATGGATTTGGTAATCTTGTTGTTCATAATAAATTACGGTATGTGTTTCTTGAATTATGAAATGCCATTTGCAAAGGGAGTGCCTCTTGTTTGATTTTTTTATCTTAATGTTAACTTCTTTATTTTCAATTGGGGTAAATGGTCGTTTTTTAATTAGACAAGGCGGTTTTATTGTCAATTAAATTCATTGTTTTTAATCGTGATAAACTAAAATTTCTATTTATTTATCAAGATTGAAAGAAAATTAATTTATTCTATGATTAGTTTATAGGACTGTTTTGTAGTTCTGCAACTAATTGCAGCTATCCTATTCCTGATCTGGAGAAGATTTGAGGAAGAACTGAAAATAAACGGCAGCTGAGCTGAGCGCTTATAAATAATAACTAAGCTATCAAATTGGCTTCAGTTTTAAAAGAAAATGAATCAGCCTGAGGCGTAAAAAGAAAAAAACAAATATTAATTCTGCATACAAAATTTGTGTTATGATTTAATTTTACTGATCTCGGCTCAATGTTTTTTCTTCTTCTTTTAACAGCTCTTCCAGCTTTTTTATTCTTGGTTCAAATTCAGTTTTTACTGCTTCCTGATTTAAGTAAAAAACACCTATACAAGTCAAAATAAGAATAGTTAAATGGATACACAAGTGCAGAAAATCTTTATTATCACCTAAAATAAACATAGTATATCCCGTCATTGGAGGCAATATATACCAATACACAACTGTGCGAAGAAGTTTTGATTCTTTTTTAAGGTAGTGGAGATATTCCTGTAAATAGGCAACCGGAGGGAGTGTTAGGTCTCCAGTTTGATTTTCTTTCCTGTTCCTTAAAACAAAAATGATCGCAATTGCAGACAGCACGATAATTATTGCACCAGTTTTAGCCAGGTAATTTTTGGTGAAATAAGAATAGATTCCAAAAATGATAATTAAAAATATACTTGCATATACTTCTCTTGTATTTCTTTTTCGGATTTTCTTTTTAAACACACCCATATCATCAATGGGATTTGATAAGATACTTTCAGTCTGTAGCGGGGCTTTTATTTTTTGCCAGGCGCTTTGTAAAAACTCATCGTTCATAATCTTGGTTTTAAACAAGTAAATAATTTCTGTTTGATCCGTTTCATTCGTACAGCAATATGATTTTCTGTAAGTCCGCACACTTCACTAATTTCTTTGTACGATTGCTGCTCAAGAAATAAAAGGATGATTGATCTGTCTAAGTCATTGAGCTGCTGGATACAATGAAATAGTTCTTTATACTGCTGCTCATTTTCTTCAGGGGGCGGTGCAGGGACTTCCATGGATGCCATATCTGTTTTAACAAATATAGACTGTCGTTTATCCTGGCTAAATTTTGCGCGAATACACACATTTAAGGCAATCCGGAATACCCAGGTACTTATCGCTGACTGGTGTTTAAATGACGGCAGCGATTTCCATATCTGTATCATCACCTCCTGAAACAGATCGTCTGCATCTGTTATCAATACTGCATAAGAGCGGCAGATCCGATAAATGCGGTCACTGTTGTCTGTCGCTATCTGTGTAAATAATGCTTTCACCTGAGGTTAAATTTAATACAATCTTTATATAAGTATTAGTGACCATCATGGACGAAATATGACAGAAAATATAAAAAATATTTTTTTGAGTAAATTAAGGATAAACGGAGCCGTTTAAAAATAAGAAAATTCATCTTATACAGCGGTGATGTCATTTGAAATAAACCGATATAGCTATTTATTTGTATCAAATCTAAATAACTATATATTTGCAGGGCGCGCTAATCGCAACTGTTTTTAAGCGATAAACTGTTTTTTCAAGATGATGCTTCCTGTATAAGATGAATAAAAAATTTAAAGACGCCATCAGGCAAATACATTTGTGGTTAGGCTTGGGTACAGGGCTTGTCGTTGTGATTATCAGTCTCACTGGCTGTGTTTACGTTTTTGAAAAGGAAATAAGGGCTTTCGTTCAGAAAGATTACAAAGAAGTACCTTTTGAAAATAAGAGCTTTGCTGGCCTGGCACCTATTATCCAAAACTTTGAAAAGCTAAAAACAGGAGAGACCCTCACTGCTGTCAGGATAACGAACAACAAACCTAATGCTACAGTATCTATTACCACTAAGAATCAGCAGGTATATTTTTTTAACCCTTATACTGCTGCTTTGGTTAAGAAAAGCAGTTTGGACTGGCTGGATACTGCAGAGCATATTCATACTTCACTGCTTTTAGATGAACCTGGCAAGTTTATTATCCGCTGGTCAGTTGTGATGTTTGTGATCTTGCTCTTTACAGGGCTGATCTTATGGTTCCCCAATCAGATGCGGCTGTTAAAACAATCGCTTACTGTAAAGTGGGGCGCATCTTTTAAGCGTGTAAATTATGACCTGCATAATGTTTTAGGATTTTATGCTTCCGGAATTTTAATCCTGATCTCTTTGTCAGGATTGTATTTTGCATTTAAAGAAGTTAAAGGTGTAACAAGTTTTTTGACTGGAACTCAACTGTCTAAACCCCTAAAAGCAAGTTTAGACCAGCCTGAGGTTCCAAAAGATTTACCTTCCCGTTATGCTTATTTATATACACAAGCGATTACTAAATTTCCTGGTGCAAACACCACTGCAATCACGGTAAGAAAAACAGGAGAAATTCGGTTAAGAATGATCTATCCAGGCAATTGGTCAAAAAATCAGAATACATTCTTTTTTGATCCGGTTACCGGAAAAATGATGACTGCCAAGCTTTATAAAAACTTTACTACAGCAGATGTAATAGAGGCAACTAATTATGATTTCCATACAGGTCAGTTTTTTGGTTTGTTTGGAAAAATTGTAGCCTGCATAGCTAGTTTGATATCAGCAAGTCTCCCAATTACTGGTTTTATCATTTGGTTAAAAAAGAGAAAGAAAAAAAGCAAGAAAAAACAGTTTGCTTAAAGCTTCAGCTGACTGTTTCCATGTTTTAATATTGGATATTTATTACCAGGAAGCAATGCATTTTAAAGATTGGTATCGAGCTGAGGTAATGTCTGAAAATATATGGACTATTTTAGTCTTATCCCTGCCATTTAGCAGAGATAATATCTACAGTGATAAAATATCTCAAATCACACTCATCTGACTTATCTTTAAATTGCATCGTAATCTTTTTCTATATATTATTCTTAATTCTTACCACCCGTAAGAAGGTGATTTGTTTAAAAGGATATGATAATAATAGTATACCGATGAAATACTTCTGGCCACACTGCTCATATTGTCCTTAATGGGTTATAGACCGTAGTTTAAACACATATGTATGTTAACAAATTATAGAAAATCAGCTGTAAGAATAACAGAACGTTATGCTATTATTAAATGATGATTTTGGGGTTTTTATCTCTCCTCATACCCGTATATTTGAATAGGTTAAGTAGTTAATTAATCAGGTAGAGCGCTGGCCGGCAGCATGCTGAGGGTTCGATCCCTTCCTCTACATCTAATCTTTAAGCTTATGGACGTCAATTATTTAACTGTTGCTGTTTTGCTGCTTGTGGTCATTATTGGAATTATCTTTCTAATCTTAAGGAACAGAAAAGATAAGCGGAATTTTGAAAAGGAAATGAGTGAATCAGAAATAAAACCTGAAAAGCACGAAGAGAATCATCCCGGTTAAATACTTCAAACCTTAAGTTCCAGTAAAGATAATTTGGGTTTGGGTATTGCTTTTTGCTGCGTTTTCCAATCCTTTCAATAAACTTTCCAGGTGTATGGGTTTTGATAAATAGTCATTCATTCCTATTCTCAGGCACTCATCCTTATCCTCTTGCATGGCGTTCGCCGTCATTGCAATAATAACAGGCTGCTTAATCTGGCGGTTATCCCGAACAGCAATCGTAGCTTCTAAACCGTCCATTTCTGGCATTTGTATATCCATTAATATTACATCAGCGGTATGCGTCCTAAGATAAGAGAGTACCTCTAAACCATTTTCAACCAGGGTAGGTTCATATCCAAGTTTGTTTAAAATTCTAATAATCAGTTTTTGGTTGATGATATTATCTTCTGCAACCAATATCTGTAACGGGTTCCGGCTAGCGAAATCTTTATTTAACAAGTCTGAAGTTGATTCTTCTGTTTTATTCAGATTAGTAATTTGTTTGGCCAGTTTTTGATGGCTAACTCCTGTGTCGATGGTGAAAATAAAAGAAGTACCCTGGCCTACCTCGCTTTTAACCTGGATGGTGCCATTCATCAGATGAACCAGGCTTTCACAAATAATAAGTCCTAATCCTGTGCCTCCATATTTGCGTGTAGTAGAGGAGTCAACTTGTGAAAAGGCTTTAAATAATTTTGATAACCGGTTCGCAGGTATCCCAATGCCAGTATCGCTTACTTCAAAAGCGAGTTGCAGCGTGGTATCTGGATTGATCTTTAATGCAGTTACCTCTAAATAAACTTGTCCATAACTTGTAAATTTTATAGCATTCCCAATCAGGTTTATCAATACCTGTTTAAGGCGCATACTATCGGCTACTAAATGCAGCGGGACCTGTGGCGTAATTTGATAAAAAAAATGAAGGTTTGCTAATGCTGCCCGGCCGGCAAACATGTCCATTACTTGCTCAATACAATGCTTAAGATTAAAATCATGAGGGTCCAGTTCCAGTTTGCCAGATTCTATTTTAGAAAAATCGAGTACATCATTAATGACATTTAATAAGTTTTCTCCACTAATTTTAATCGTTTCTACATATTCAGCTTGTTCTGTATTAAGCAGCGTATTTTGCAAAAGTGAGGACATCCCCAGCACCCCATTTAGCGGAGTGCGGATCTCATGGCTCATGGTCGCAAGAAAGGTACTCTTTGCCTGGTTCGCTTTTTCAGCTTCCTGCCGCGCTTTAAATTCTTGTTCCCTTTGCAAATGAAGCTCTTCATTAAGTAATTGCAATTGCTCAGACTGTTCCTGTAATTCTTCTGACTGTACCTGTAACTCTTCATTGAGCTCCTGTAATTTTACGGATTGGATCTTTAAATTTTCGGAACCCTGGTTTAGGTTATTAATGTATGTTCTAAGGGTCGTTTTTAATAAGGTAAAGTCGGTATATAATCTTTCGATCTCAACGCTGTTGGGCATAATTCCTTTTCCCTGTTCTGAAGATTGGATATCCCTGAAATCAGAACTGATAAAAGCAGCCATTCGTTTATTAAGCTCTTTAATGTCACGGGTAAGGTATTTGGAAAGTACCAGGCTAAGTAAAAAGACTAATATCAATACAATTGCAGAAACCGTAATGAGCAGGTAATTGAATATCAGCTGTAGCTGATGCATTTCCTGGTTTGCTCTATTGTTAGTTACGGTATACTGTTTTTCAAACTGATCAATAGAGTATTGCGTTTGTGGTACTATTCCTGTCCGTTTATTAATTCCAAGATTTTCAGTGTATCCAACTAAGGTAATAAAGTTGTTTTTATAATTTTGGAGAGTGTTATAGTTGTTTTCATTTTTTGGAAGATGAAGCATTAAGGAATCTGCTTTTCTAATAAACAAATGCGCGTATTCCATTTTACCGCGGATCATGTAATCTTTTTCATGTCTCCTTAACTGAAGAATTTCAATTTTAGGAACTTGGCCATAGTTTTCTATCCAATGTGCATATTGACGCATTTTGCCTTCCAGGCCATAATTTTCAAAACCTTTAGCGAAGTATAATCCCTTTAATTCAGTCCCTAAAAACAATGTTTTTTTACTTAACTCAATTAAGCTATCTACCTGGCTATTGATATTTAAGTGGTTTTGCCGGGCAGTAATCTTCAGTATGTTTAAGTCATTACCAATCCTTTTTTGTAAGGTTAGAAACTTGTGAATATCATCCTGGTTACCTGTTTTGTAAAAAGAAGGTTCATGGAAGCCGCTAAGCATAAACTTTTGCAGGTTTCCTGTGCTTTCCAGGTAGTGGATTTGTATCCGGGTAAGACTAGCAGAAAAATTTTTAAGTTTACTTTGCTGATGGTTGATATACAGGTAAGTACCCAGCCAAATAAGTATCACAGGGATAAAGGAGATGAAGCTGAGAAGGAGCCGGGCCTTAAAAAACTTGAGTATAGAGAGGTTTAGAAATCGCACTTACAAGCTTACGAAAGCGTTGCGATCTGGTCATTAAGCAATTGTTAAGTTATTAACTAATGACATCATGGAGATAAAATGATTTGTTAAAGCCTAAATTTTAGACACTAGTTGCTTAAAGCAAAGGATACCGGGATCACATAATATACATTTACTGCTCTTCCTTTTTGAACCCCGGGCTGCCAGCCTTTTGCTGCTTTAATTACCCTGATCGCTTCAGCACCTAAGTCTGCGTGTACATCATTTAATAAATGTACATTGCTTATTTCGCCATTACTGCGGATAACAAATTTGATTTGGGCCACACCCTGTACTCTTTGACGGACCAGGTGGGCCGGGTATTTGACTTCACGGGAAATGTATTTGTAAAAAGCAGTCATGCCTCCTTTAAAGCCGGGTTTTATCTCTGGAATGGTATATTGATATACCTTTCCTTTTCCATCCATACTCTCCCCGGAAAGCAATTTACCTTCCGCATAAATTTCTTTGTAGGTGAGTGTATCCTTACCCCTGACCTCTCCTGACCAGTTGCCATCATACGTACCATTCTTAATATTTCCCTGACCAGTAATGTAATTTAAATCTTCATCATACAATACAGCCTTCCCGTTACCATTAGCCACTAAATCTACGCCCGCAGAATCTTTAACTGTATTTATATAGACCAGGGTGGTGTCTTTAGTTTGGGTATATGATAAGGCACTGTATAATTTGCCATTTGGATAATAACTGTAGACGGTATCTGTTATTTTGCCCAGCTTATAATTTATCACTTGCTTTTTCTTTCCGTTTTCAAAATAGGAGATAAACTGACCTTCGTATCTGGGTGGATCTATCCTGCTGGAATAACCCATACTTTTCTTATCTCCGCTTTTATAAAATTCTTTGGTAGGATAAAGAAAAGACCCTTTTTCTTGCTCCTGAACTACCCGGATATAATCTGCACTGTCAATATTAGTCACATAATCTCCACCAGTTTTGATAAAGTAAGTGTTTTGCCGTTGTGCAGCAGCTGTAAAATAAACAGAACAAGAAATAAATATAAGAAAGACAAACGTTTTCATTACAGCGTTAAATTTCTGCAATATATATAATGTTTTTAAAAATGAAATATTTCTATAAAGTATTTTTTTATAATTTAAGGTACGACAAGCTGATCTTTCTCTTTACTTCCATTTAAAAAGATAGGTGCCTGAAGAGAGCGTGATGGTGTTTTCTGCAATTGTTTTATCCGCCAGAGTGACCTTTAACCCTTTCATTTCTGGTAATTTTACGGTAGCGGTAGAATTAGAGGGGATAATTACCTGGTAACTCATCCCTTTACCTACTCTTTTCCAGGCAGAAGTGATTTTACCAAATGGCCCGCTGTGCGTGGCTTCAAAATGATCCATACCCGTTACAAAATGAGGTTCCAGGATCACATTTTTGAAACCAGGCTTTGCCTCATCCGGTCTTATACCGCCTATTCCTTTGTAGATCCATGCACCAATTTCACCAAACATAATGTGGTTTAAAGAAATATCTCTTTTTGCGTCTATATTCCAGTTTTCATATAAGGTAGTGGCCCCGTTTTCTATCCACCATCCCCAGGAAGGGAAAGTTTTTTGAGAAGCAATTTTATAAGCAACTTCTGGATAACCGTTTTCTGTCAGCGCATTAAGAATAGCTTTTTGGCCCAGTAAACCCACATCTAAATGGAAACCATCTGCTTCTATGCGTTTAGCCAGATTGTCTGCAACTTTAGCTTTCATTTCTTCAGGCACTAATCCCCAGAATAAAGGTACGCTCAGTTCTGTCTGCACTCCTTTTCCATAAATGCCGGTTGCTGTATCCAGGTATTTGGCGTTAAAAGCTTTTTTTATCTTTTCTGCCAAGGCGGTATAGGTATTGAAATCCTCCTGGTTACCTAAAATTTTAGCTGCTTTTGCTAAGATTACGGCATCTGCATAATAGTAGCAGGTGGAAGTCAGTTCTACAGGTGATTTAGATTTTACAGGCACCCAATCTCCCAGTCCCCAGGTAGTTAAACCTGTAGGGTAAACTTCATTAATATGATCTACGTAGCGTTTAATATTTGGATAACAATCTGAAAGTAGTTTCTGATCGCCGTAAAACAAATAAATATTCCATGGAATGATCGCGATGGTGCTGGTCCAGTCTGGGCCGTTTCCCCATTCATACCCCCAGCCATCGGTTGGGATAATGGAAGGCAAAATTCCATTTGGCTGTTGCTCATCGCGGTGGTCTGCCATCCATTTTTCATACACGGTGATTCCGTCAAAGCTGTACAGCCCGGTTTCTATGGCAATTTGTGCATCACCGGTCCAGCCATTTTTTTCACGCTGCGGACAATCGGTAGGGTAGCCGAAAAGATTTGACAAGTACGAGTTATTAGTTGCCGACCAGATTTTGTCAATCACTGGGTTAGATGATCTTACTGACCCTGTTACTGGAACATCGCTGTGCATAAAATAACCAGCCAGGTTTTCTTTTTGCAGCGTGACCGGCATACTGCTGGTTACCTCTACATATTGGAACCCCTTATAGTTAAAATGCGGCATAAAGGTTTGTTTTCCTTTTCCGCTGAGGATCAGAATATCCGTTTGAAAAGGATCTGTATCGTCTGCTGGCCGGTAATGTTCATCAATATTAGACATATCTATATGTCCGTTTGCATATAAACGCTCTCCATGTTTCAACTTCACAATGGTTCCTTCGGGCCCGTCGACGGTGATTTGGCTCACCCCGGCAATATTTCTGCCCAGGTCAAAAAGGTAAGTGGTATCATTAAATTTTTTAATTGTTTTTGAGCTGATCTTTTCAATATTTCTAATCGGATGCATGGCCTGAGCTACAATATTGGAAGATGGAGCAGTACGGTAATACACGTTTTTCCATTTTGAATCATCAAAATCTGCGGTATTCCAGCCTTGCTGTTCTAGCCGGGCATCATAATGCTCTGCGGTGTAAATGCTGTTAAAGATCACCGGGCTTAAAGCTGTTTTCCATCCTTTGCCAGAGCTAATCGTTTCTATAGTTCCATCTTCGTAAGTAATGCGAAGGTCAAGGCAAAAGGTGGGCCTTGCTCTCCATGCTGCTTTTTCAAAATCCCATACTGCAGTAGATTGGTGGTTGTACCATCCATTCCCTAAAAGTACACCAATGGCATTTTTACCTTGTTGCAGGTTTGCGGTTACCTCATAAGTAACATAGAGTGTTCTTCTATCAAAGCGGGTATACATAGGATCCATCCGGTGGTTACCAATCTTTTTGCCGTTAATAGATAATTCATATAGCCCGGCGGAAGCGATATATGCTCTTGCGCTTTTTATTTTTTTATGTGGTTCAAATGTACTTCTAAAATAAGGAGCAGGTTTGAGGTTTATATCATCAACATCAGAGATCCAGGAACCTTTCCAGTTTTTCATCTCCATTAAACCTGTCTCAAAACTAGCGACAGTGCTCATTTTTGATTTTTGCTGCTGCTGATCTGCAATAGCTACACACCAGTAATACTTGGTATAAGGTTTTAAGGCATCACCGGCATAGGTAACCAGGCTTGCAGAAGATTGCTGCCAGCCAGTGTTCCAAAGTACTTGTTTTTCTGTAACTAATGCAGCAGAGTCCGTACTTACTAAAATCCGGTAAGCAGTTTGTTTTGCTCCATTTCGCTGGTCTGCCATTTGCCAGCTTAACCTGGGTTTGGGTGCATCAATACCAATTGGATTAGCCAGGTATTCTGTTTCCATCTTTGTTGGATGAAAAGTTTTTTGTGCCTGGCTTTTATTGGATGACAGGATCATTACGGATAAAAATGACAAAAGTATTTTAGTGGTAATGGTAGCTTTTAACATTGGATCTTGGATTAACGAGTGGCTAATATATAGGAATTATTAGATATGCTATATCAATTTAGCTTTGTTATTGTATTAAAAATCAACTGTAATTTAACGAAATAAGAATGAATAGGGGTTTTATTTTAAAATTATAATGGAAGCTGAAAAATTCGCTTTGTAAGCGTAAATTTCTGTTTTGATTATTTAATGTTTGTTTTGATTATATACTGCAGTTTTAGCGAGTACAGAACTGAAAGCTAGCTAATATAATTTGGCTTTAAAGGGCTTCAGAAATTCATGATAATTTGCAAAGCAGGGGGGCTTTTAATAAAAATGCTTTTTCGTTTTAGGTAAGGTTTAAATGATGCTTTTTCTTGTTTATTATAATTTTTTTTAAGGCCTGTTTTGCTTTTTTATGGGTGTAAGGTGCAGTTAATCAGTGCTTAGTGTGATAAATACGCTTTCCTCTGTTTGAGTTAAATAACAATGAAATATTATTCTGTTGATTAAGAATAAAATAGGTATTCCGCAGATGTTTATTCTGAATTTATTCATTTAACAGTATAATTTTCTGTTATAGTTTGCTGATGATATTATCAAGTAATCTCTGATGAAATTTGCAGGGTACAACAACAAGCTATATTCTAAGTTCTACCTCATGGCAACAATCAGACCTTTCATGGCTTTAAGGCCGCAAGAAGTTTACGCAGATAAAATGTTAGCATTGCGCCCATCGTCCTTTGCAGAAAAAAATACAGGGGATATGGCGCAGAAACTGGATAATGGACATGATGGAAATCAATCCCTGACCAATGACAATATTTTATCGAATCTTAGAAAGATGATTACCGCTGGTGATTTTTATCAGGAAGAAAATCCATGTATATTTATTTACGAGATTACAGAAGGAAATACGATCCAAACTGGCGTGTGGGCGGTTACAGACCTGGAAGATTTTGAAAGCGGGCATATTAAAACACATGGTTCTATGATGGATTGCTATGCTGCGGGATTGATGACTTATAGAAATGAGGTAGGGTTAGAGGGCGGTCCATTGCTGATTACCCACCGGCCAACTTCTGCGATCAAATCTATTTTACAGCAGATTAAAATGACAGAAGCAAATTCTGTTTATTACTCAAATAAAGTTTTTCACCGGATTTGGTCTGTCTATGATATGAAGACGATCCGCCGCTTAAGTTCCTGTTTTTCTGAACTGCAAAACGTTTATCTGGCAGATGGGCATCACCGGCTTGCTGCTGCGGTAAGATCTAAGCAAATGAAAAAAGGGAAGGACAGTAATTTTGATTACATTTCTTCTTTCTACCTGGCCAGTGACCAGTTAAAAATAAAAGAATTTCACCGCATTATACTTCCTTCTTGTGATATTGATGTAGACCAGGTCTTTCGTGATCTGAAGAAATCTTTTTCAGTAACTAAATCACCAAGAAATGAAATGGTGATGCCCGGTAAAAAACATGATTTTGGTTTATATATTGATGGCAAGTGGTTTAATATGTCTTGTAAATTGAAAGATATTACTTCCTTGCCAGATGCCTGTCTGCTTCAGGAGATGGTTTTTAGACCTTTTTTTAAAATTGAAAACCCTGAAACAGATCAGCGGCTGATCCCTGTTGGTGGTGCGGGTGCTGCAGATGAGCTGCAAAAAATCTTAGCAGAGAATCCTTGTGCGGTTGCTTTCACGATGTCCGCATTAAATGCCGAGCAACTGATCGATATTGCACATCAGGGGATTGTTCTTCCTCCAAAATCTACCTGGATAGAGCCAAAAATTCCTTTTGGCTTATTGCTCCGGAAATTGTAGCCGGGCGCTATGTGTATTTTGCTATACTAAAAACAACCTTACCATTTTGGCAGGGTTGTTTTTTTTTGCGCCTTATTCTTTAGAACCAGGGGCTACCCTGTATCTTAGAAGCTAAAGAATAGGTTTATTGTCAATAATTATTTGTGTTTTTAGCAGGCAATTGTTAGTAATTTCCAATTTTGAAGTGAATCATGTTAAAATAGCTTAATAAGTGGATAACCTGATTACGGTTTTTCCCATTAAAATATCCTTTCTTTATTCTAACCAATTTATAAGCAATAAAACTGTATACAACTGTTTAACGATGAAAAAAAATAATTTCGCTGTGGTGCTGATCATCTCCCTGTTTTTTTTATGGGGCTTTGCACTGAACTTAAATCCAATCCTTATCCCGCATTTAAAGAAAGCCTGTCAGCTTTCAGATACACAATCTGCTTTTATTGACTCTGCTTCTTATATTGCTTATTTTTTACTGGCCTTACCTGCAGGAATGTTCATGAAAAAATTTGGCTATAAAGGAGGGATCGTATTTGGGCTTTTGCTGTTTGCAACGGGTGCTTTTCTCTTTTATCCTGCCGCAGTAACGCGATCTTATGTGTTCTTTTTGGCCGCTTTATTTATTATTGCCAGCGGGCTTACCTTTTTGGAAACAGCTGCAAATCCGTATATCACAGTGCTTGGAGATGCAGAAGGAGCAACCCGGCGGCTCAATTTTGCACAATCATTTAATGGACTTGCTGCAACTTTAGCCCCATTATTAGGCGGGATGTTTATCCTTTCAGGAGAAACGCTGAGCCCTGAAGCTCAAGCAGCGATGTCGCCAGAACAAATCAATCAATACCTGGATATTGAAGCCTCTTCTGTAAAAATTCCCTTTCTAATTATTGGCGCTATCGTATTGCTGGTTGGTATATTGGTCATTAAAGTGAAATTACCAGAAATCCAGGAAGAGGAAGGGAATACAGAAAAAAAAGGCTTGTTACTGGGAGAGAAAAATCTGATGAGGGGCGTGGCTGCTCAGTTTTTTTATGTGGGCGCGCAAACTTGTGTAAGTAGTTTTTTTATTCGTTTCTCTGCCCAGGTGGCAGGGATAGAAGAAAAATCTGCGGCCTTGTTTTTGTCTGGTGCATTGCTTGGTTTTATGGCGGGCCGGTTTATAGGCACCTTTTTAATGAAATATATTTCTCCGGCTAAGTTACTCGCAGTATACAGCCTGATTAATATTGTCCTGATTATTGCTGCTGTTATGCTGGATGGAAAAGCTTCTGTATATGCATTAATGGGAGTAGAGTTTTTTATGTCGATTATGTTCCCTACTATTTTTTCTCTGAGTATCCGTGGCTTGGGATCAAGAATGAAAGAAGGATCTTCTTTGGTGATTATGGCTATTGTTGGTGGGGCAGTTTTTCCTGTGCTTATGGGCCGGGTATCTGATCAGACCAATATACAAACTGCTTACTTAGTGCCAGCAGTTTGTTTTGCAGTAGTGCTTTATTTTGCCCTCACGAACCTGAAGGTTAAAAATATAAAATTAAGTACAGCCACACATTAGTATTTTATATGATTACAATAGATGCACACCAGCATTTCTGGAAATATGATCCGCTAAAACATAGCTGGATAAATGAGGATATGGCTAATATCCGTAAAGATTTCTTACCTGCCCAGCTTTCTGTTGTTTTACAAGCAAACCGGGTTGATGGTTGTGTGGCGGTGCAAGCGGAACAAACTGTAAAAGAAACAGAATTTTTACTACAGCTGAGCGATCAGTATGATTTTATAAAAGGAGTGGTGGGCTGGGTAGACTTATCTTCTTCTAATGCTGAAAGTCAGCTAGCCGGGTTTCAGCAATTTGAATTGCTTAAAGGTATTCGTCATATCCTGCAGGGGGAGTCTAGAAAAGACTACTGTCTTGATCCCTCTTTTTTAAAAGGTATAGCTTTACTGAAAAAGTATGGGCTTACCTATGATATTTTAATTTTACCAGATCAGCTCCAGTATATTCCTGCCTTTGTTGCTCAATTTCCTGATCAGCGTTTTGTGATTGACCACCTCGCAAAGCCACTTATAAAATCAGGGGAAACAGAAGATTGGAAAAAGCGTATAGCAGGAGTGGCAAGCTTTGAAAATGTGTATTGTAAAATTTCGGGTATGGTTACTGAAGCAGATTTAAAAAACTGGCAGCAAAAGGATATCATTCCCTATATCGATGTGGTTGTTAATGCATTTGGCAGTAAAAGGATCATGTATGGATCAGATTGGCCGGTTTGTTTAGCAGCAGCGGATTATAGTGATGTAATTCATCTGGTGAGGGATTATTTTAGCTCTTTTTCTGTGGATGAACAAAAATTTTTCTTTGGACAGAATGCCATTGATTTTTATCAGTTGTAATATATTATCTATCTTTAATAAACAAACAGCATGAAAAAAACGATACTTTACCTGGCTGCCGCTGGTTTATGTTTTACTGCCTGTACGCAATCAGGAGACAGTAGAACGGCCTCAGATGCAGATTCTGCAGCAATTAAAATGATCAGTGATTCTAGTTTCGCACAACATATCCGTGTGTTAGCTTCGGATGAATTTATGGGGCGTAAACCATTTACTGAAGGAGAAAAGAAATCGATCAATTATTTAAAAGAGCAATTTAACCTGCTAGGATTAAAACCGGGAAATGGAGATAGTTATTTTCAGCAGGTGCCTATGGTAGAGCTTAAATCTACACCGGACAGTAAAATGGTGTTTAAAGGAGCAAAAGGAGTGGTGACGGCTAACTATCTGACTGATTTTGTTGCGGGTACAAAAAGAGTGCAGCCTGAAGTGAACATTACAAATTCTCCCCTTGTTTTTGCCGGATATGGGATTGTTGCCCCAGAATATAAGTGGAATGATTACGCGGGTTTAAATGTAAAGGGAAAGACAGTGGTGGTGATGATCAATGATCCGGGATTTGCTGATTCTACCTTGTTTAAAGGAAATAATATGACCTATTATGGCCGATGGACTTATAAATTTGAAGAAGCAGCCCGTCAGGGAGCAGCAGGAATATTAATTATTCATGATACTGCACCAGCAGCTTATCCCTGGTCTGTGGTACGCAGCGGCTGGTCAAAATCTAAATTGCAATCGGAAGAAAAAGATAACAATATGTCCAGAGCGATTGTGGAAGGATGGATTAGCCTGGATATAGCCAAACAATTGTTTAGCTTGGGCGGACAATCAGATGCGCTATTTGCGGCTGCCCGCAAACCTGGTTTTAAGGCTGTAGACCTACAGTTGACCACTTCTTTAACAGTTAAAAATAAGATTAAAAAATCGGTTTCAAATAATGTGGTTGCGGTTATTCCAGGATCTAAAAGACCGGATGAGAATATCATTTATTCTGCACATTGGGATCATTTAGGGATTGGTGAGCCTGTAAAAGGAGATTCTATTTATAATGGAGCGGTTGATAATGCCACTGGCACAGCAGCGCTTTTAGAATTAGCTGCAGCTTTTCAGAAGCTGCCTCAAAAACCAGAGCGTTCTATTGTTTTTGTTTCATTTACAGCAGAAGAACAAGGTTTGCTGGGCTCAGAATACTATGCAAAGCATCCGGTTTATCCCGTAAATAAAACAGTTGCCGATATCAATATGGATATGATGGGGCTGACCGGGAAAACAAAAGATATTATAATTTATGGATATGGACAGTCAGATCTGGAAGATTATGCAGAAGCTTCGGCTAAAAAACAAGGCCGGGTAATTGTCAAAGATCCTGTGCCTTCATCGGGATTATATTACCGCTCTGATCACTTTAATTTTGCTAAAGTTGGTATTCCGTCCTTGTTTACCGGCTCTGGTGTAGACCATATAAAAAATGGCAGGGCCTGGGGCTTAAAGCAGGTAGAAGAATTTACAAAATCACGTTATCATTCTCCTCAGGATGATTTTAACGGAATTACAGACCGGACTGGAATGGTAGAAGATGTACGTTTATTGTTCGATATGGGATACCGTTTAAGTAATGAAACTACTTTTCCACAATGGAAAAAAGGGTCTGAATTTAAAGCCGCAAGGGATAAGAGCTTAAAATAAGGCTTAGACATCTAAAATAAAGGTTTTCAATTTAAGATCAGTATTTGTAATTTATTTAAGTGATTAGAAATAATTGCCCAAATACTTATTTTGAGGAAAAATGAATAATTTTCAGCTAAATGTCAAAACTGTGAATTATATCTATTTACTTATGTTTTTTTTATTTATCTAATTATTCTATTTGATATTGTATAGGGAAATATTAATATGATTTAATCTAGTTAATGCACCTGAGGTCATTTAATTTTTATAAATTCGTAAACTAGCAGTGTTTGAAATTTCTTCCGGGAAATAGTATAGCAATTAAACAGAAGATTTCTGCCTGCTAAATATGACGAAGCTTCCTTATAGATAATTAAATCAGCGGTAAATGTTAAAATCTCTTAGTAAAAATTTAAAGCAGTATAAACAGTACACTAAAAATAAATTACATTATAATCAATTTGAAGATTATATTAATATGGGGACTTTTTTACCAGGGCTTCACCTCATAAAACAGAATAATATACATGCTTACAGAGATCAGTTTGGGACAGAAATATTAGTAGAAACCGGGACTTATCTCGGTGATATGGTAGAAGCTCAGAAAAGTGAGTTCAAATTTGTGTATTCTATTGAGCTTAGTGTAGCGCTTCATAAAAAGGCTGTTGAAAGGTTTATTAATGATAAGCATATTAAAATCATTCAGGGAGACAGTGCAATTGTTTTAAAAGGACTTCTTCCGGAGTTAAATAAACCAGCACTTTTCTGGTTAGATGGCCATTATTCTGGGGATATTACAGCTCAAGGGGATAAGGACACGCCGATCTTGTCAGAGCTAGAGCAAATACTTAAACATAATGCTGCACATGTGATCTTAATTGATGATGCAAGGTTATTTACTGGAAAAAACGATTATCCAACAATTCCAGCGCTCTGCCAGTTTATTATTTCTATTGATCCAAATAAAGAAATAATTATAGCAGATGATATCATTCGTATTACGCCTAAAAAATAAAGATCTGCTGATTAAAAAAAGCCGTATCAATTTGGGTGGTCAATAAAAACTACTTTAGATTGTGATACGGCTTTTTTTTAAAATAAGATACAAATTCCTGTCTTTTATGCCTGGTCAGATTGATCTCCGCTTCCTTCTGTTGCTGAATAATTACGTGCTTTTTCATCAGCGTCTAAGTCAGCTGTCTGCTCTGGCTCCAGATTTTCGTCTAAACGGTCATTCCAGCTATTGATCCCTTCGGCATTGGGGCTAACTGATTCTTTTTCAGTGTCTTTTTTCTCTTGTTCCATAAGAATATATAATTGTTTTTAGGTTTAATAAAGCTGTCCTGATCTGATCGCTCCATTTTTATTTTGTTGCATTAAACTGTTTTTATCCTTCTGGCAAATGGTGCAGTACCCCGGTTTTTATATCCATGTATCCCTGCATTAATAAAAATAACAACAGATACAGCGAGTGCCACCCAGGCAACTGCCGGCTCATTTTCCCAGTTCTTCACTGCAATAGCTACAATTCCCCAAACACCTACATTGGCATACTCTCTCATATTGCGGGTCCAAACCATCGCGATAAATACAACTGATGCTAATAATAAGATGATAATTGCCCATAAGGTTTCATTTAAGGGTGCGCCATCCCAGCCTAAAGAAGTAAGGTAAGCGGAGATATTACTGATTAATGCCACATTGATCCAGCCAAAATAGAGGCTTATTGGCCACCAGATAAAAGCAATAATGGGTACTGGTGCATCCCAGCGTTCCATATTTATATTGAATACAATCTTAAATAAAGCGAAGAAAATAATCAGCATCAATAACACGGATAAGCCAATCTGATCATTTGTGAAGGCAACTACCCAGGCTGCATTAGCCAGGTTAGCTATAATGAACCACCAGCCAATCTGCAAGACAAAGTCGGTATTGATGTTTTTTCTGAATATATCCCAAAGCTGATAAAAGGCAAATATCAGCAGGCCAATATAGATAAGCCCCCAGATTCCAAAAGCGTAACCCGCAGGGGTAAGCAGGTTATCGTATCGCGCAGATATTTCACTGATTGATGGACGCCCGTTTTGTTGCCCGTTTACCAGGTAGCTGGCGCCTATTGCAAAGAATAAAGTAATAAGATTTAAAATCTGAAGAATCCGTTTCATGTGAGATAAACAATAGCAATCTCACATGGTTTGGCCTTTGCTAATAAATCTGGCAGGTTATTGCAGGATGACCAGGATATTATCGGTCATTTTACTAGAAACTGTTTTAGCTTCGCCGCTGTCAATCAATATCACCATAGACTGGTCAAACTCCATGCGCTCTACTACTTCGATCTTTGATCCTAATCCAACATTGAGTTGTTTTAAATACTTTAAAAAAGGAGTGGAGGTATCTCTTACACTCCCTACTTTGCAAATTTGGCCAACTTCGATTTCACTTAAACGCTGATTTGCATAAACTGGCATTTTTCCATTTGGTGCAGGAATAGGATCGCCATGCGGGTCAAAGGCAGGGTTTCCTAAAAAATCATCGAGTTTCTTAGCCAATTTGTCATCATGGATATGTTCTAACTGCTCTGCAATATCATGTACCTCATCCCAGTCATACTGAAGTTTTTCTACTAAAAACACCTCCCATAACCGGTGTTTGCGGATAATATCTAAGGCCGCTGATTCTCCAGATGGGGTTAGGATAGCGCCCTGAACTTTTTCATAACTGATCAGTTTTTTGTCCTGGAGCTTTTTTAACATATCAATCACCGAAGCTGGATTGTTTTCTAGCGCATCGGCAATCGCTTTTGGACTTACCTTGTTTTCATTTTTACTGATATGGTAAATCGCTTTCAGGTAGTTTTCTTCGGAATAGGTTTTCTTCATTTTGCAGGGCTTCCAGCAAAAGTAAATAAATATTTGTCTACTTTATTAAATTAGGTAAGACTAATTATATATATTTGTCAAACCATATTTATAATTTATACATGACTAACGATAAATAAATGAAACATCTAATTACTGCCATATTTTCTTTACTTTTTATGACTGCCCAAGCGCAACAGGGTACGCTTACAGGTACGGTCTCTTCAGGAGATAAAACGCTTTCTGCTGCAACGGTCACCTTAAAAAAAACCACTTACAAAACCGCTGTTAATAAATCTGGTCGTTATACACTTACAGGCATTGCTGCCGGTAGCTACGATATCGCGATTAGCGCAGTAGGATATATTACCCATACTGAACGTATTCAGATCATAGCAGATAGTGTAACCTTATTTCATGCAGACCTGGAAGATAAATCCGATGACTTAAATGAAGTAGTGGTTACCGGTACCATGAAAGCTGTACGTAAATTGGATAGCCCGATCCCTGTAGAAGTTTATACCCCTGCTTTTTTTCAAAAGAACCCTACGCCTAACCTTTTTGAAGCTGTGGGTTTGATTAATGGGGTAAGGCCACAGTTAAACTGTAATATATGCAATACTGGTGATATCCATATTAATGGCCTGGAGGGTGCATATACTATGATTTTGATCGATGGCATGCCGATTATCAGTAGCTTATCTACGGTATATGGATTAAGCGGGATCCCCAATAGCCTGGTCGATCATATTGAGGTAGTTAAAGGTCCTGCTTCTTCACTTTATGGCTCTGAGGCGATGGGCGGGGTAATTAATGTGATTACTAAAAGTGCAGTGAATGCGCCTTTGCTAAGTGTTGATGCTTTTGGTACCTCCTGGCAGGAGTATAATATTGATGCGGCAGTCAAATTTAGCGGTAAGAAATTTAGTAGTTTGCTTGGGGTCAATTATTATAATTATCAGCATCCGCTGGATAAAAATGGGGATGGTTTTACGGATGTAACGCTTCAGAACCGGATTTCTGTGTTTAATAAATGGAATTTTAAAAGAAAAGAAAATAGAGAGGGTAGTATTGCTGCGCGTTTTGTAAATGAAGATCGCTGGGGCGGGCAAATGGACTGGAATAAAGGTTACCGGGGTTCGGATAGCATTTATGGCGAAAGCATTTACACCCGCAGATGGGAGGTGATTGGTTTGTATCAGTTACCGGTAAAGGAAAAAATCATGCTTCAATTATCTTATAACTGGCATAATCAAAATTCATATTATGGATTTATGCCTTATATGGCTACCCAGCAAGTCGCTTTTGCGCAGATGTACTGGGATAAGGAATTGAGTAAAAAACATAGCTTACTTTTAGGTGCAACTTACCGGTATACCCATTATGATGATAATACTCCGGCAACCTTTTCTGCAGATGGGTTAAGAAACCAGCCTGCAACAACGCCTTTACCTGGGATTTTTATCCAGGATGAATGGAAAATGGATGATAAGCAAACTTTGCTGGCAGGTTATCGCTATGATTATGACCAAAACCATGGCAGTATTCATTCTCCAAGACTGGCTTATAAGTTTTCTCCTAATCCTGTTCATACTTTTAGAGCTAGTTTTGGTACCGGATTTAGGGTAGTTAACTTGTTTACTGAGGATCATGCAGCCCTTACCGGGGCAAGGGATGTGGTGATTGCCGAGGCGCTGAAGCCGGAGCGCTCTTATAACGGAAACTTAAATTATACCACAAAGATTACTTCAGACCTGGGGCTGCTAAGCTTGGATGCCACAGGTTTCTATTCTTATTTTACCAATAAGATTACCGGGAATTTTGACCTGGACCCGAATAAGATTATTTATGCCAATTTAAATGGGCATGCGGTTTCCAGGGGAATTTCTTTAAATACAGAAATGACTTTTAATTTTCCTTTGAAGGTGATGGCGGGAGTTACTTATTCTGATGTGTTCCAGATAAATGATGAGCAGCAGGGCCCTGAGAAAGTAGTACAGCTGCATGCGCCAAAATGGGGAGGGAATTATTTGATCTCTTATAGCTTTCCAAAGGATGTAGTGGTAGATCTTACTGGTATTTATACCGGGCCTATGCGTTTACCTATTCAGCCAAATGATTACCGGCCCGAATATTCTCCCTGGTTTACGATCGCAAATATCCAGCTGACTAAAAAGTTCAGTAACGGCCTGGAGATCTATGGCGGAGTAAAAAACATCTTAAATTTTGTACCTAAGTATGCATTAATCCGTGCTTTTGATCCATTTGATAAAACGGCTGGTGATTTGGCTGCTAATCCTAATGGATATACATTTGATACGGAGTATAATTATGCTCCTTTGCAGGGAACCAGGTTTTTTGCAGGATTGCGGTATAATTTATTCAAATATTAAGATCATAGATATGAACTTTGACAGTATATGTATATAATTTTATCAAAAATGGAATTATATACATATATTTACTATAGTAATTCAATCTGGATCACCATGCAAACTGAACCAAATAAAAACGCTGAGGAGTCTTCTAATCAGGATGAGCATATTCCATTTGATGGATTTGTCAATGTGAATGATATTGTAAGAAAAAGACGCCAGCTGAGAAATGCACAGTTTAATGTCGCAGACCAAAGCTGGGATGCTGATTTGAATTTGCATCCTGCATCCCGTGATGAGCAATCCCGTAAAGATTAACGGGCCAATTTCCCAAAAATTCTTCTGATGTAACAAAATATCCATTTGGCTGTTGTAAAATTACAAACCGGCTTATGGAGCACTATCTTATTATTTTAACTATTATAGGTGTTGGTGCAATGGGTATGGCCTGGATGCCGGCATTTACTGCAAAAACAAAAATATCTTATTCCATTATATACCTTCTTTTGGGTATGGCATTATATAGTGTATTTGATTTTCTGCCAGCCCCTTCCCCTAAAAAATATCCTGTTGCTACGTTACATTTAACGGAACTGGTCTTGATTGTTTCCTTAATGTGTTCTGGTTTGAAGATTGATCAGAAATTTTCTTTTAGAACCTGGCATATACCGTTAAGGTTGGTCACCATTACCATGCTCATCTGCATTGCCGCCGTAACTGCAATAGGAATCTTATACTTTAATATGCCTGTAGCTTCTGCATTATTACTGGCAGCTGTACTTTCTCCAACAGATCCTGTATTGGCTACCGATGTGCAAGTTGGTGATCCAAATGAAGAGGACCGCGACAATGCTAAGTTTTCATTGACAGCAGAAGCTGGTTTTAATGATGGAATGGCATTTCCATTTGTTTGGCTGGCAATTGCGATTGCGATGTATGCTGGCGGAAGTGAAGCTTTTATATTTAACTGGGCAGGGAAGCATTTGTTTTATCAGATCAGTGTGGGTTTACTGTCTGGGTTTTTACTGGGACGTTTGCTGGCTTATATACTTTTTACGCTCTCGAAAAGATTTGAAACTATGGCCACACAAGATGGGTTTGTCTCTGTTGCGATTACTTTATCTGTTTATGGTATTACTGAAATGCTCCATGGCTATGGTTTTGTGGCGGTATTTGTGGCTGCTTTAACTTTAAGGGGTTATGAAAGAAAACATAAATATCATAATCGTTTACATGCTTTTTCAGACCAGATAGAACGTATCCTGGTGGCCATTATGCTGATATTATTTGGCGGGAGTATAGTGAGGGGGATTTTGGGTTCACTGACCTGGCCTATGGCTGCTTTTGGAATGGTATTTATCTTTGTCATCCGGCCTGTTGCAGGTTTTATTGGATTAATTGGTACAAGGCTCAGGATTCAGGAGAAATTAGTCATTAGTTTTTTTGGGATCAGGGGAATTGGCTCTGTATACTATCTGGCCTTTGCTTTTGGAACAACTTTTTTTAAAAATCAAGACCAGTTATGGTCTATAGTGGCTTTTATTATCCTGATCTCTATTGGTATTCATGGGTTAACGGCTGGCTTTACTTTTAAAAAGCTAGAGGAGGTGTTACCTGAGGATAGGGAGATACTGGCAAATTAATATCAGCTGATGTTTCTTACATTGTTTATCAATTGATATATTGTGAAATGAAATTATCTGCTTCTCATCACATACCTAAAAGGTATTTATATATTTTGATACTTATTCTTTCGCTAATTATTATTTCTGATATCTTTCCTTTTCTTCCTAAGCAGGTTGTTTTTGTGTTTTATATCTTCTTGCTCATCCTTGCTGTGATCTTGCTTTTTTTGCTGGGTAAGAAAGTGCCAGCACCCGCCAGGGAAGAAGTTCCGGCTGCAGATGAAACTTATTTTATAACGATTGCTGATCAGATTCCTTTTATGGTATGGCGTTCTGATCCTGATGGTAAATGCATTTATGTAAATAAAAAATGGGTTTCCTTTACGGGGATTAGTTATGAAGATAGCCTGGGATATGGTTTTTCTAAAGCAATGGCACTTCCAGAGAATCAGGAAAGAAGACAGGAGTGGATGGAAATTGTTAAAAACCACCAGCCTTATGAATTAAAATTTCCTTTGAAAGATGCCGCTGGAAACCTTCGTTTTGTGCTTGCACAGGCAAATGCCTATCATATTGATGAGGTGTTTCAGGGATATATTGGCAGTATCATTGATATTACTGAACAAGAAAACTCTATAATTGAGGTACAGGCACTTTCTGATCGTAAAGATGAGTTTCTGAGTATTGCCAGTCATGAACTAAAAACTCCTTTAACCAGTATTAAGGCTCTTTTTCAATTGATTGAAAGAAATATTGGTGCTGAACATAAAGCATTTGGATTTCTGAACAGGGCTAATCATAATATTTTAAGACTGGAACGGCTCATTTCTAATTTGCTCGATGTATCTAAGCTCAATGCTGGTAAATTAACCTATGATATTAGTGAGTTTGATTTTCAGGAGATGCTTGCTGAAGCAGTAGAGGGAATGCAGAATGTTGCGCCTAACCACCGTATCATTCTCCATAAAGGGGAGGAGGTGAGCTTTAATGGTGACAAATTTAGAATGGAACAGGTGATCTATAATTTTTTATCAAATGCGGTTAAATATTCGCCGGGTGGAGAAGATATCATGGTGAAGGCTGAAACCGTAAATAATAATATTGTTGTTTCTGTACAGGATTTTGGAATAGGAATTAAAAAGGAGGATATCGAACAGATCTTTAACCGGTATTATAGAGTGGATAATACAGTGATGAAATTTGAAGGGCTTGGATTAGGATTGTTTATTTCTTCGGAGATCATTAAACGGCACCAGGGAAGCTTCTGGATTGAAAGTGAATTTGGAAAAGGGTCTACCTTTTATTTCATTTTGCCACTAAATGATCAATCTAAGCAAATAGGGTTAGAAACTGATGGGGTAACTTTTTACAGGGATGAAACGATTAGTATTAAAATTGATGCTGTAAAACGATGCCTGACGACAAATTGGATAGGCTATCAGAATTTAAAAACGGTTAAGGCGGGTTGTTTGATTATGCTTGACCTGGTAAAAAAGAATAATTGTGTGAAAGTATTAAATGATAATACTTTTGTAATGGGAAATTGGTCTGAGGCAGCGGATTGGGTAGCTGAGGAATGGTTTCCGTTAATGGCTGTGGCCGGAATAAAACAATTTGCCTGGATCTATTCTCCGAGTATATTTAGCCAGCTTGCTGCGGAGAAGAGTAAGGATGTTATTTTAAGTGGGATCATGATCCAGTTTTTTAATAATGAGAAGGAGGCAACGACCTGGCTTCAATATTAATTGATATATTATTTGATAATGGATAAGGTGGTTTTTGTCCCGGAAAACAGGATGTTGGTGTAAAGAAAATAGAATTTTATAGTTTCATTTATATCTTGCTGCTCGTTCAATAACACTTACTATCCCAATTTTACTACAATCATGAATGTATATCCAAATGATAAGGAAGAACCCGTTACAGAAGACCTGAATGAGAGACATATCCCATTTGATGGATTTGTAAATGTAAATGACATTATCAGGGATAGAAGAAGATTAAAAGATAATATAGATCAGGAAGTACCTGATCTGCCGGGACAGAACAATTAATAAAAACCAACGCTTATACAAATTGTTAACCTGGAACATTAATCTAATTTACTACCATGGAAGACAAAAATGAATATCCTGAAAATGAGAAAAAATCATCGTTAGCTCACAATTCTGATCAGCCAGATCAGGAAGAAACTGAATTTGAAAATCCAAGTGTAGACCCTGGGTTTGAAACTACAGATGATGAGCTTACTGGCCTGGAAGATGAACGCGATGGAAACATCGATTCTAATAAAAGTGTAAGCGATATGAAAAAGGATCAGGGGAATGATGCTTTGAATTATAAAAACGATAGAGAGAACGGAGCGTATAACCCTAAAAACATTTAATTACCAGCTCTGGTATTTACCTCCATGCCATAACGTTGCCTGCTAAAGAAGGTTTTATTAATTATAAAGCCTATTTTTGAGATGGACTAACCTTATGGAAGAACTGCGTAAATCACCAATAGAAAAGATAATTGCACCTGTAAATAAATTTATTCACCTGGAATATACCGGGGGGGTGGTTCTATTTGCAAGTGTAATTATTGCCATTGTGTGGGCCAATTCGGCTTTCCATGATTCTTATCATCATTTATGGGAGATTAAACTAGCGGTTGGGATTGACCAATACGTCTTAAATAAGCCATTGCATATCTGGATTAATGACGGCTTAATGGCTATTTTCTTTTTCGTAATTGGGTTAGAATTGAAGCGGGAGTTTATGGATGGAGAACTGTCTACCTTAAAAAAAGCTTCTCTTCCAATGATGGCTGCTTTTGGTGGAATGATCGTACCTGCACTTATCTTTTTTCTGATGAACAAGGGAACGGGTTCTGCCAATGGATGGGGGATTCCTATGGCTACCGATATTGCCTTTGCTTTAGCGCTGCTTGCGATGTCTGGTAAACATATTCCGGTATCGCTTAAAGTATTTCTCTCTGCATTGGCTGTTGCAGATGACTTGGGGGCTGTATTGGTGATTGCTTTTTTTTATACCGCTAATCTTAATTTTGTCCCTCTAGCTATCGCTGTGGTTTTCTTATTCGTCTTGCTAGCTGGCAACAAGCTGGGAATTAGAAGTACTGCATTTTACCTGATCATTGGCATTGCGGTATGGATCGGATTTTTACTATCTGGCATACATGCGACTATAGCTGGTGTGCTGGTGGCGTTTACTATTCCTGCAGTTACCCAGGTGAGTGAAAACTATTTCTCTTCCAGACTGAGAAAGCTTTCTGATGATTTTGAAAGAGAAATCCCCAATGCTGGCTCATTTACTACTGCCGGGCAGCACCTGACTATTGAGCGGGTGAAAACTTTAACGCTTGCTGCGGAAACACCCCTTCAAAAAATAGAGTATGCTTTGCATCCCTGGGTAGCCTTTGTTATTATGCCGCTTTTTGCCTTAGCCAATGCTGGGATTATTATTGGGGCTGATTTCTTTACTGCTTTAATTAACCCGGTAAGCATAGGGGTAATAACGGGTTTGATTGCCGGTAAGTTTGTAGGGATCCTGCTTTTTACCTGGATCATGGTCAAATTTGGCGGGGCCCAGCTGCCCGATCAGTCAAACTGGAAGCATATTGGTGGAATTGCCTTGCTTGCAGGCGTAGGTTTTACGATGTCTCTTTTTATCAGTAACCTGGCTTTTGAAAATCCTGAGTTTATTGCACAAGCAAAATACGGTATTTTAACTGCTTCTATCCTTGCTGGCACGATGGGTGTTTTGTTTTTAAAATATTTGAAAAAAAAATAGAATATTTTTAAAATCTATTGTTATATCCCTATGGAAAACATGCGGGAGGAACTTAGGGTAGCGGAAGAAAGGTATAGAATCCTATTCGATAACATTCCCGGTGCCACTGCTATTTATAGTGGAATAGAAATGAAAATTGTGATGGCTAATGCAGCTATGCTTGGTTTTTGGGGTAAAGATGAGTCTGTTATAGGCAAAACGCTCCTCCAGGGTGTTCCAGAATTACAGGGGCAGGTTTTTATTGATTTGCTAAAAAATGTATATCAGACCGGCGAAACTTATGCGACCAAGGAAGCTGCTGCTAACTATTTTATAGAGGGCAAGCTAAAAACATTCTATTATGATTTCACTTATCGCGCCCTTAAAAATGCAAAGGGAGAGGTAGAAGGAATTATCCACTCTGCTACTGATGTTACTGCGTTGGTTCTGGCCAGGTTAAAACTGGCTTTAGCAGATATAAGAATTAATTTTTCCCTTCAATCTGCGGGTATTGGTACCTGGAACTATAATGCATTAAATAATTCTATCTCTTTAGATGAACTAGGAAAGAAATTATATGGTGTCACCGGGAGGGATGTCTTCCCATTTGAATATACGCTGAAAAATATTCATCCTGATGATGTACGTAATGTTTATGATAAAATATTAGGCTGTATAAAGGAAGGAAATGAAGACAATTGTGACCTTCGGTTTAGGGTGTTAAACAAAGTAAATGAATTGCGCTGGTTGCAGTGTACGGGTAAAGCTGTTTTTAATAGCGATGGGTCAGTTAAAAGATTTGCGGGTATTGTAAGGGATATCACAAAAGAAATTGCAGGAATCGAGGCGCAAAAGAAACTCCAGGTTCAAAAGGATAATTTTTTAAGTATAGCCAGTCATGAGTTAAAAACTCCGGTAACCAGTATTAAGGCTTATGCACAGTTGCTGGAAAAAATGCTGAAAAGAGAGGGGGATGTGCAAAAAGCAGAAATGTTAGGCCGGTTAACCGCCCAGGTAGGCCGGTTAACTGTTTTGATGGATGATTTACTTGATGTGAGTAAAATAACTAATGATCGGTTGAATTTTAAACGGGATTATCATCTTTTTGATGAAATTATAAATGATAATATCCGGGATCAGGCTTTACATGGAAATAAGCATAAAATAGAAAAAAAGCTGAATTTTAAAGGGAGTATATTTTGTGATGGTGTAAGGATTAGCCAGGTGATAAAAAATCTGATCTCTAATGCAGTTAAATATTCACCTGATGATACACGTATTATCATTACCACGCGGCAAAAAGGTGCTGATTTATTAGTTTGTGTGCAGGATTTTGGTATCGGCATCAGTAATGAAGATAAAAGCAAGATTTTTGATCAGTTTTACCGGGTGAGCACTGCCGAAGCTTATTCTTACCAGGGTATGGGATTAGGCTTATTTATCTCTTCAGAAATCATCAGGCAGGAGGGCGGAAATCTTTGGGTGGAGAGTGAAGAGAATTGTGGCTCTACTTTTTGTTTTACTTTGCCTCTGGTTAATAATATCAGGTAATAAAATGAAACAAGCTGGTCTTATTTTGTGTTCTTAATAGCGTACATAAAAAACACTATATGATCACTCCAGAAGATATCACTCCAGAAAACAATTTTGAAGAAACAGATGAACAAGCCAGTCAGCAAGACGTACATTCGGACGGTATAGAACCAACACCTCCTTCTGAAGAGGATGAACAGGCTTCTGAAATAGATAACCTGACCCAGGCTGATAGGGCTTCTGAATCATCTTTTACTTTAAATGCTGACAAGGGAATTGCCCCTAAAAAAGATTAAAATATTTTGAATTGCCTGCTTTATCCTGAAAGTTTAGCTTACAGATAAAGCAGGCATTTTTTTTTAGCAGGGCAAGCGTTTGCCAGATTAAATATTTGTTAGTTAAGGATTAATAATTACACTGATAATTGTAATTAAATTTACAATTATCTATTTTAGTGACGAATATCATTGTTTGCAATGATTTTAAACATCACTTATAGCTGTAATAAATTTTATATTTGAGTAATAGTAACGGACTGATTAATAGTTTGTAACTAATGAAAATCCGCTCATCTATGAATAGGCTCTTGCTTTTAATAATCCCGCTGTTTTGCGGTGCTTTTAGTGTTAGCGGTCAGGAAAAACCTGATTCAACTAAAGTGAAAATTACGATGAAAGGGCTGTTTCAAGCCCGGTATTTATTCAGTTCCCATAAAAATATTGATTTAAATGGTTTGCATCATACCGATGGAAAAGCGATTTATAACGATTTTGATATCAAAAGGGCAAGGATACAGTTTGCTTCTAAGATTTCAGACCGTACAGATGTGGTCATGCTGCTAAACCTGGCAGATTTTAAAAGTAACCCGGTAAACAAGGTGCTGGAAAATGCTTTTATCACTTACCGGCTGGATAAGTACATTAACTTTAGGATGGGACAGTTCAGACCTGCCTTTGGTTTAGAGGATATGTATCCGGTGGATGTAATTAAATCATTAGATTTTTCTAATCAATATACTGCTTTTGGAAGTAATGGCTGGCAAAGTTTCCAGATTGGAGCCAGTGTTTATGGAACTGTGGATGGAACTGTTCCGGTAAAATATGAGTTTTCTATTGTAAATGGAAATGGCAGGAACCAGTCTGTGGATGCTGATAACGGAAAGCATTTCTCTTCCCGTGTAGAGTTGGGGCTAAATAAAACCAGGAAAATAAAATTAGGGTTAAATGGTGGATTGGGCACCGTTAGCGGAAGTAATGTTTATGCTGCAGGTATTGATCTTGCCGGGATCGTACCTATTTCTAAAAAATGGTCACTGGAGATAGAAACTGAGTTTAAGCAGGGAAATAATCATGCACTTTATTATGGGCTGGATTCTGCAAAACGTATTGGCGGGGTTTCTGGTTACCAGATGCGCGGGATGTATTTTTTACCTAACCTGCGTTACGCCATTAATTATCGCCGTTTAAGTTCGCTGGAATTTTCTTGCCGGTATGAAAATTTTGACCAGGATTTTAAACATGCCAGTAATCCAAGGCAAACTTGGACCCCTATGGTGAGTGCCGAGTTTTTAAAGTCATATAATGCCAGGATTCAGTTAGGGGTCAATATTGACCGTTACAAAAAGAATGTGCCGTTAACTACACGGTATAATAATGAACTATTTGTTTTACAAGTGCAATCTAGATTATAATCAACCCTCATGAAAACTTCAAAAAGCACTGCCGCTAATGTGGCCCCGGCTCCACCTAAAGAAATCCAGCTGATCCCGCTGCTGATCACGGTGGTGATTGGATTGGTGATCTGGTTTATTCCTGCACCTGCCGGAGTAAAGCCCGAAGCCTGGCATTTACTGGCCATATTTCTGGCTACTATTATTGGGATCATTCTGAAAGCTGCCAGTATGGGCACACTTTGTATGATGGCCATTGCATTGGTTGCACTTACGGGTGTTTTAGCCCCTGGTAACCCCGGTAAATCTATTACACTGGCTTTAAGAAGTTTTGGCGATAAGGTGATCTGGCTTATTGGGATTAGTTTCTTTATTGCCAGGGGATTTATAAAAACTGGATTAGGAAGCAGGATCGCCTATATTTTTATCAGGCTTTTTGGTAAAAGCTCATTGGGTTTGGCGTATAGCCTGGGTGCGGCAGATTTAATCTTAGCTCCTGCAATTCCTAGTAATACGGCACGTGGTGGTGGGATTATTTATCCAATCATGAAATCAATGTCTATGAGCCTGGGTTCTATGCCGGATAAACCAGAAACACACCGCAAAGTTGGTGCTTTTCTTACGTTGAACAGTTATTATATGAACCTGATTGCTTCGGCAATGTTCCTTACCGGAACAGCGAGTAACCCGATGTGTCAGAAATTTGCTGCTGATTTAGGGATCCATATCAGTTGGATGTCTTGGTTTTGGGCGGCTATTGTACCAGGATTGGCCTCTGTAGCAATTATTCCTTTTTTACTGTATAAAATATTCCCTCCTGAACTGAAAAAAACAACGGAGGCACCCGCCATGGCTATTGCGAAACTGAAAGAAATGGGGGCAATTACAAAAAATGAATGGCTGATGCTTTTTGCTTTTGTGATCTTATTGGTATTGTGGGTAACAGGGGATATCTTTAAAATAGACGCAACCACTACTGCATTTATCGGTTTAACCATTTTGTTGTTAACACAAGTATTAACCTGGGAAGATGTGAAAGCTGAAAAAGGGGCATGGGATACGATTGTCTGGTTTGCCACTTTGGTGATGATGGCTGGTTCATTAAATGATCTGGGTTTTATCCCCTGGTTTGGTCATTTGATCCAGGCACAGCTTTTAGGGATTTCATGGACAATGGCTTTTCCAATTATTGTGGTGGTGTATTTCTTAAGTCATTATTTATTTGCGAGTGCAACTGCACATGTGGCCGCCATGTATGCGGCATTGCTTGCCGTGGGTATTGCGATGGGCGTACCTCCGTTATTGCTTGCGCTGATGCTTGGTTTTACAGGTTCCTTATATGGTACGATTACCCATTATGCACATGGGCCTGCGCCTGTGTTTTTTGGAAGCGGGTATGTAGATATCAAAAGTTGGTGGACCATGGGTTTAGTGATTGGGGTAGCGTTGCTGGTGATCTGGATGGGATTGGGCGGAATGTGGTGGAAAGTAACCGGTATTTATTAACAGCATAAAAAAAATAAAATGAGATTATCCTTGCTGAAAAGCACTTTGTCACGTAAAAATTTAATGGCCCTTACCGGGTTATTCCTCTGCTTTTTCCTGGTGATCCATTTATTGGGAAACTTGCAGCTTTTATTACCCGCTGACCGCGCACTGCTAAGCTTTAACTATTATTCTAACCTGCTTTCTGGAAATATCTTTATCGTGATTATTTCCTATGTGCTTTATTTTGCACTGATCGCGCATGCGGTGGATGCGGTAGTGGTTACCCTTAAAAATAGAAAAACGGCTGCTAAATATGTTTATGATGACCGCAAGCAGGTGAGTAAATGGTATTCCCGTAATATGGGCATATTGGGTACGGTGTTGCTGCTTTTTTTGGTTATTCATTTTATGGATTTCTGGTATGTATATAAGTTTGGCGCTTTGCCTTATGATCAAGATGGAAATAAGGATTTGTATACCGTGGTGGTGAATGCTTTTAAAACCTGGTGGTATGTGGTTTTATATGTGCTTTCTATGTTTGCACTGGGCTTTCATCTATTGCATGGTTTTAAAAGTGCCGTAAGAACATTAGGATTATACCATCCGCGTTATGCTGCTTATGTGCAGGTTTTTGGCGTAGTTTATAGTTATACGCTGACGATCGGGTTTTCAATTATTCCTGTTTATGTTCACCTTACTCAATTCGGTTTATGGAATTAGCTGCTAAAATCCCGGAAGGGCCACTAGAAGATAAGTGGAGTAATTATAAGGCGCATGCCAAACTTGTTAATCCGGCAAACCGTAAAAAGCTGCCAGTTATTGTGGTGGGAACAGGGCTTTCCGGGGCTGCTGCTGCGGCTTCACTAGCAGAACAGGGATACCCTGTGCTTTCTTTCTGTTTCCAGGATTCTGCCAGAAGGGCGCATTCTGTTGCCGCACAGGGCGGTGTAAATGCGGCTAAAAATTATCAGAATGATGGTGATTCGGTTTACCGGATGTTTTATGATACTTTAAAAGGAGGAGATTTTAGGGCAAGAGAAGCCAATGTTTACCGGCTGGCAGAATGTTCGCTTAATTTGATAGACCAGGCGGTAGCACAGGGCGTGCCATTTGCCAGAGAATATGGCGGATACTTAAGTAACCGTTCATTTGGTGGGGTTCAGGTGAGCCGTACTTTTTATGCCAGGGGACAAACCGGACAGCAATTGCTTTTAGGTGCGTATCAGTCTTTAATGCGGCAGGTAGCATTGGGAAAGGTAAGTTTATATAGCAGGCATGAAATGCTGGACCTGGTATTAATTGATGGAAAAGCTAAAGGGATTATTGTACGTAACCTGGATACAGGTGCCTTGGAGCGTTTTGCCGCGGAGGCGGTTGTGATGGCTACGGGTGGATTTGGAAAGATCTATTACCTGTCTACTTTGGCAATGGGCTGTAATGGATCTGCGATTTGGCGTGCCCATAAAAAAGGAGCATTAATGGCTTGTCCAAGCTGGACCCAGATCCATCCTACTTGTTTACCGCAGGCAGGAGATTATCAGTCAAAATTAACACTGATGTCAGAGTCACTGCGAAATGACGGACGGATCTGGGTGCCTAAATTAGAGAATGAAAGCAGGGCTGCAAATGATATTCCAGAGCAGGAACGGGATTATTACCTGGAAAGACGGTATCCTTCTTTTGGAAACCTGGCGCCTAGGGATATTTCTTCCAGAGCGGCTAAAGAAAGAATTGATGCTGGTTTTGGGGTGGGCGCACAGCAGAATGCAGTTTACCTGGATTTTTCTAAGGCGATTAAAGAACAGGGTATTGAAAAAGTGAAAGAGAAATATGGGAATCTTTTTTCCATGTATAAAAAGATAACGGCTGATGATGCCTATGAAGCGCCAATGAAAATCTCTCCGGCAGCGCATTTTTCTATGGGTGGCTTATGGGTGGATTATGAACTGATGACTACCATTCCAGGCCTTTTTGCTATTGGTGAGGCTAATTTTGCAGACCATGGTGCTAACCGGCTTGGGGCAAATTCATTGCTGCAAGCTTGTGTAGATGGTTATTTTATCCTTCCTTATACTTTGGCGAATTTCTTATCCGCTGAACTTAAAGGAGAGAAAGCGACTATAGAACATCCTGCATTTGAGCAGGCAGAACAGCAGGTGCAGGCACAACTTACACAGCTGACGGCTATTAAGGGGACTAAAACTGCTGATCAGTTTCATAAAGAACTTGGAAAGTTATTGTATGATAAATGTGGATTATCGCGTTCTGCGGCAGGCCTGTCATCGGCAATTGCAGGGATCAAGGCTTTGAGAAATGAATTTTATAAAGAATTATTGGTGCCTGGAGATGCCACTGAGATTAATGCGGAAGTGGAAAAGGCCGGCAGGGTGGCAGATTACCTGGAAATTGCGGAGCTGATGTGTCATGATGCACTGAGCCGTGAAGAATCTTGTGGCGCCCATTTTAGAGAAGAATATCAAACTGCTGAAGGTGAGGCCTTGAGAAATGATGAAGATTTCTGTTATGTGTCTGCCTGGGAATGGCTTGGAAAAGATGCTGAGCCTGTGCTGCATCCGGAACCACTTGTTTTTGAATTTATTAAATTATCAGTAAGAAGTTATCAATAAAAACCATGAAGATACATCTCAAAATATGGCGTCAGAAAAACGCAAAGGACGAAGGTAAAATGGTAGATTATGATCTTGATCAGGTAGATGATCACATGTCTTTTCTTGAAATGATGGATACACTGAACGAGCAGCTGATCTTAAAAGGAGAGATGCCTGTGGAGTTTGACCATGATTGCAGGGAAGGGATTTGTGGAACTTGCGGGATGATGATTAATGGACAGGCACACGGGCCGGTAGCTGGTTTAACAGCTTGCCAGCTTCACATGAGGGAGTTTAAGGATGGGGCAACGATTTATGTAGAGCCATTTAGGGCTTTAGCTTTTCCGGTTAAACGTGATTTGAAAGTTGATCGTTCTGCGTTTGACCGCATTATACAGGCGGGTGGTTTTATTACTGCTGCTACAGGGCAGCCTGTGGAAGCTAATTCGTTATTGATTACGCATGAAGTTGCCGAGTCTGCATTTGATTCTGCGGCTTGTATTGGTTGTGGTGCTTGTGTGGCTACATGTAAAAACTCAAGTGCAGCCCTCTTTACTTCGGCAAAAATAGCCCACCTGGCTAAATTGCCGCAGGGAAAACAGGAGGCGGCGAAAAGGGTGCTAACGATGGTGGCGCAAATGGATGCCGAGAATTTTGGGCATTGCAGTAATACAGAAGCTTGTGAGGTAAAATGCCCGCAGGGAATATCGGTGTTAAATATTGCAAGGATGAACTGGGAGTATACAAAAGCAAGCTTATTAAAGGATTAGTTTGTACAGATAAAATACTGGGCGAAGTAATAATAGATATTTATTTTTTTAAGCTGTAGCGTTTTTTAATTGCCTTTCGTTTTACTGGTATTGAGGTTAGGACTCAATACCAGTAAAATAAGTTTTTTAGTTTATGTAATCTCCAGGTGTGTTTTGTAGCCTGTAGTTACAATTTGTTCCGCTTATTCTTAATGGTTTTGAATAATAGGGTATTCGATTCAGACACACACACAAATGAAGGCAAAAAGCCCCTCTTTCTTTAGATTGAGGGGCTTTTGCTATTTTATATAGGGGCTTTCTGGTGGGCCCAGGTAGCTGTATGGAATGGGTTTAGTCTCGATTACAATTTTTTGTAAGACCACCCCTGGGTTCACCATCCAGTACTTCAGGATATGGTTTCCAGCTTGTTTAACCTGGTGGACGGACGTTAATATTTTAATATTTTCACTGACATCAGTGTTCCAGTTTCTGGTCTTACTTTCATTGATGTTAAGGAGCTGAGGTTTCTCTCCATCAATAGAAATAGCGTATAGCAGGCCTTTTCCTCCTGTGAAATCAAGCGTTGGAGAAGTGTAAATATTGAGCTTGATTTCGCCTGGCTGGAGCAAATTGAATGCGTATTCCAGCCTTGGGCCTTCAGTGCTGATTTGCTGTATGGCCGCAGTTACCGGAAATGGAGCTACTGCTGATTTGGTCCGCCCATGATCAGGAAGGATCTTCCAGCTGATACCCTTTGAAGGTATGGCTTTGGTGAAATGTTCAGCTTCTATGGAGATGTAGCCATTTTGTTCCAGAAACCCTTTCTTTTTAGACTGCGGAGATTTTTTTGCGTTGTGAATATTGGCCTGAATGGTGATTTCTTTTCCATGTTCATCTTTAATTAGGATAGGTATGCTGCTTGTCCCTGCTGGTGCTTTAGTAAAGTCTATTTTAAGGCCTATTCTTTTTTGTGTTGTAATCGTGCCTGCAGGGCTGTCAATGATTATCCAGGGCTGGGCTGTGGCAATGGTATAGCGAAATTCACCTTTACCCCGGTTAAATAATTCGATGTAGGCTGATTGGGTATCTTCTGAATAAAAATCAGGAAGCACTGCATTGTTTTTACTGTTTGGCCACCAATCTGCTGAGCCTTCTATGGCTACGCCCATTTCTGAGGCATCGGGTAAAGTGATTTCCTTTGTTTCGGGGATTTTGTTTTTTTCGGGCTGTTGCCAGTAGGTATAACCAATATGTGTCTGATCCATCATATGATTCCATTTTCCACCTGCTAAACTGGTATTGTAATATTGTGTGATAGCCTCATCATTTTCATACAATGCTTGAACACGGTTTGCCATTAATTGGGTAGCAGATCGCCCTTGTGCTGCATACAGTTTGTTTTTTGCTACGGCAAAGTATAGTTCGTTTAAATTGGCATAAGCCAAAACAGGGTGGAGGACCAGTTGGTAATAGGCGTCTTGAGCCGCTGGAGATATCTTTTTAGCAACCGTTTCTGCATCAGTTTTTAAACGTGCAAAATCTGCGGTGACTTGTTCAAATTCCCTGTAATCTGTTAAACTGTAAGTTTGGTCGTTTAAAAGCTCTGGTTTCCTCCTGGAACTATATTTTAAATATCTGGATAGGATAGAGGCAATTTGTGGGGCATGTATTTTTCCAAACTGTTTTGCTGCCCAGAGCTGGGTGTAGGCTTCTAGTTTATTGGCTGGCCATTTTTGTGGCGACCAGGCATAGTCCAGAAAAAATTCAATGGGAAATTCCATAGGCTTTAGATCACCTACATTTACAATCCAGATTTGCCTGGCTCCGTATTCATAGGCGAGGTTCATCTGTTCCCATATTTTTGGTAATGGATTTGTATTTAGCCATTTGTAATTTCTAGGGCCTCCTACATAATCAAAATGGTAATAAATTCCATAACCACCAGTTCTGGGTTTCTCTGTTAATTTTGGCAGTTTCCTAAGATTGCCCCAGTTGTCATCACATAATAAAAGCGTGATGTCATCTGGCACGCGCATCCCCCTGTCATAATAGTCTTGCACTTCTTTATACAGTGCCCATAATTGTGGTGTTGCCCCAGGTGCTTTATGGGTTACTTCGGTTATAATTTGCCGCTGGTCTTTAACTATTTTTTCCAGTAAGGAGATATTGCTGCTTTCGGACATGGGTTCATCGCCATCGCCCCGCATGCCTACAGTAACTATGCTTTCGTTTTTTCCCATTCTGCGGATACCAGCGGTCCAGAATTCTTTTAAAGAGGTGGCATTGGTCTTGTAATTCCATGCTCCTTTATTTCCATATCTTCTCCATTCATCATGTGCCCGCATGAGTGGTTCATGATGGGAAGTGCCAATTACTACTCCATATTCCTCTGCTAATTGTGCATTTAAAGGGTCATCATCATAAAAAGCGTTTCCCCACATCGCAGGCCAGAGGTAATTGCCTTTTAACCGGAGGATCAATTCAAAAACGTGTACATAAAATTTATGATTGAAACCTCCAAATTTTTCTTTAGACCAGCCAGAGAGCGCCGGGGCTTCATCATTAAGGAAAATGCCGCGATATTTTACTGCAGGTTCTCCAATGGTGTGCTGGCCAGGAATAATATATAGTTCTTTTTGCTTGAGTACAGGAACGTCTGCCCACCAGTACCATGGGGATACGCCAATTTGGGCAGATAAATCATATATGCCAAATATAGTCCCTCTTTTATCACTGCCGGTAATGACTACTGCCTGGTCTACTCCTGGAAATGGATGGGTAACGATCTGAATGCTATATGTCTCCCATTTTCCCTTGATAGCAGAAAGGTCTAGTTTCTTGTTTTTTACGAGTAGATCTATAGCTGGGTTTTTACCTATTGTGCCAATAATAACTACTGTTTTTATCCCATTTACTTTATCTGTAAAAAGTGAAGGAGATTCTCCTGTTACAATTTTCAAATCAGATTGCAGGTTTTTTGTGGCAAGAATTACCCCTGGGTAATCTGCATTACTTATGCTTAATGCTGCTGGTTTTCCTTGAAGGCTTAAGGGGAAGTACCCTTTCCCGTTTTTTGTGGATACATAGGATTTTTCTTCTATTGCCAGGCTGTACTGATATGCTGTAAGCAGAAAGAATAATATTAAAAATGAACGGGATGCTTTCATGATTTATTTTTTTGGTTAGAATATGTAAAATAAAGGGCCTGAGCTGGAATGGATATTGCATAAATGCAATCGATTCCAGTATATTTTATGCGTATTTATGGAAGAGGGTTCATTTTTACCGGGTTATATTTTGGTTAGTATAATATAGGTTTTTTATGCTTTCTATTAACTTAATCACAATACAAATTCTTGTTTATTAATTAATAAGGGTAAAAAATTAAACAAGAAGTGTTTTGATAGGTGTTGAACATGCCAATAGCTTATAAGAAATAAATCTATAAAAATAATTACAACCGATTGCAATATTAAATATTCTTTCTACATTTATATGCGTATCAGGATGTTATTACGTTAAAAGGAGTGCTATTCTATAGAGGTGTATTGACTAACCCTCTACCGTGAACACAAAATCTGACTGAGGCTAAAGTTTTAGGGAATGCGCATTTTTAATTTAATATATAAATATGAAAAAGCTATGCCTTTTGTTTTTTATGGCGCTTGCTATAGCGGCTCATTCTGAAGTTCGTTTGCCGCAGCTGGTGAGCAATGGAATGGTTTTACAGCGCAATACCCGGCTTAAGATTTGGGGCTGGGCGTCTCCTGGTGAAAAAGTGACTATAAAATTTCAACATAAAAATTACCAGGTTACTGCGTCTGCTGATCGGGGCTGGGCTATCTGGCTCCCTCCATTGAAGGCTGGAGGGCCTTATCAAATGGATATTAGCGCCAGTAATCACCTCGTGCTTACTGATATCTTGGTTGGTGATGTCTGGTTTTGCGCCGGACAATCTAATATGGTTATTAACATGGAACGGGTAAAAGAGAAATATCCGGAAGAGATCAGTAAGGCTGATTATCCCCAGATCCGTAACTTTTTTATCCCCACAGTAGCGGATGTTACCCAGGTAAAGGAGGATCTGCCGCCTGGTAAATGGATGGCAGCTACACCAGCTAATGTGTTAAGTTTTGGTGCCGTTACTTATTTTTTTGCAAAGAAGATCTATCAGCAATACCATGTTCCTATCGGGATTATTAATGCCAGTGTTGGTGGAACACCTATTCAGGCTTGGATGAGTGAAAAAGGCTTAAATGGATTTTCTGAGGAGACAGAGAGGCTATCAAAGTTTAAAGACACTGCTTTTTTGAACCGGGTGAGGCTTGCCGTTCCGGCGAAAAAGAAAGCTTCGCTGCCTTTAGATATGGGTTTGAGCAGTACGCCTGCTTGGTATGATTTAAGTTATATACCGGCAGGATGGCGTAATTTCTGGTTGCCGGGTTATTGGGCAGATCAAGGTGTTCGCGGACTGAATGGTGTAGTATGGTTTCGCAAAGAAATTGACTTGCCTGCTGCTGTTACTGATAAACCAGCACATTTATTTATGGGGCGTATTGTGGATGCTGACCAGGTTTATGTAAATGGAGTGCTGGTTGGGAATACCTCTTATCAATATCCACCGCGCAGATATGAATTGCCTGCCGGGTTGTTAAAACAAGGAAAAAACACCATTGTGGTTAGGGTGGTTAATGATGCGGGGAAGGGTGGCTTTGTGCCGGATAAACCTTATTCTCTTGAGCTAGATGATCTGAAATTTGATTTACGGGGCGACTGGTTGTATAAAGTGGGAGAGGTATTTAGTCCTGTGCAGGTGAAAACCAATAATTTTTCGATGCAGAATGAGCCTGCTGGACTGTTCAATACCATGGTGGCTCCGGTAATTAATTTTGCTGTTAAAGGGGTGTTGTGGTACCAGGGGGAAGCGAATACATTTAAGCCAGGGTCTTATCAATATTTATTGCCTGCATTGATCGCCGATTGGCGGAAGCAGTGGCAGCAACCAAATCTTCCCTTTATTTATGCGCAATTGCCAAATTTTATGGAAATGCAATATTCGCCCGCAGAAAGCTCCTGGGCAGAATTGAGACAGGGGCAGCTTAAAACTTTATCCGTTCCCTATACAGGAATGGCTGTGGCTATTGATGCTGGAGAATGGAACGATATCCATCCGCTGAATAAAAAGGAGGTGGGCGAAAGAATGGCGTTATCGGCTAGAAAGGTCGCTTATGCTGATACTGAAGTCATTTCATCAGGTCCGCTATACCAATCTGCTATTGTTAAAAATAATAAAATTGAAGTGATGTTCTCTGAAACCGGTACGGGCCTGATGGTTAAAGGAGGGACAGAACTTACCTATTTTGCTATTGCGGGCGCTGACCGGAAATTTGAATGGGCGAATGCAGTGATCGATGGAAATAAAGTAGTGGTTTGGAGCGATCGCATTCAACACCCTGTTTATGTACGTTATGCTTGGGCGGATAATCCGGATGGGGCCAATCTTTATAATAAAGAAGGCTTGCCTGCTTCTCCTTTTACCACAGAAGACCTGCCAGGATTGTAATTAACCTGGTATGGGTATAAAAAAAGGTGCACCATAAAAATATGATGCACCTTTTTAAATATTTATTGTGCCTGAAGCTTACAGTGTGCCTAAGCTTACCAGAAAATACTGTAAAGGGCAACGATGACTCCACAGATCAGCAATGCGCCTACTGCAAAACCAGGGCTGGTTTTAAACATACTTCTGTCAATCTCCAGTCCTTTAGGGTTAACTCCATTTCTGTTTTCTAACTTACTGATGATGAACATGGCTATAATACAAATGCCGAATACAAAACCCATCCTGTCCAGGAAAGGAATTTCATACAGCATACTGCCATCTTTTTGTTCTACCAGTTTAGAGAATCCGTAAGCATTTAACCATTCCAGGTTGGCATAACCAGGTAACACCTTAAATCCTACAGACATTAAGAAACCACCAATGGTCGCAAATAGTGCTGCATTGGAAGTAGTTCTTTTCCAGAAGAAACCAAGAATGAACATGGCAAAAATACCTGGAGAAACAAAACCTGTATACTCTTGGATGAACTGGAACCCGCCTTTTTTGTCAATACCGAGCTGTGGCGCAATAATAATTGCCAATATCATAGCGACTACAACGGTAATCCTGCCAATGATGACTTGTTTATTCTCATCTGCATCTTTATTAATTACTTTCTTATATACATCCAGGGTAAAGATTGTTGCAATACTGTTGGCTTTTCCAGCAAGTGAAGCTACAATTGCTGCCGTTAATGCTGCAAATGATAATCCTTTTAATCCAGCTGGCAGTAAATTAAGCAGTACCGGATAGGCCGAATCTGGATTTAAGGAACCATCTTTAAGCATGGCTTTATTGAAATCTCCATAACCTTCTTTATACAGTACGTAAGCTGCGATACCTGGTAAAACGACAATCACCGGCATCAGCAGTTTTAATCCTGCAGCAAACAATAGCCCACCTCTTGCAGTCTTTAAATCTGCCCCTAATGCACGTTGGGTGATGTATTGATTACAGCCCCAATAGTTAAGATTGACGATCCACATCCCACCGATCAGTACTGAAAGTCCCGGAAGGTCCATATAATGTGGATTTTCTTTATGGAAGATCATCTGAAAATGGTCTGCTGCTTTTTCTTTGATTAATCCCAGGCCGTTCATTACTCCTGTGGTACCAAAATGAGTAGAAACCAGTTCTAAAGCCAGGTAAGTAGTTGCCAGCCCGCCCAGGATCAGGAAAAACACCTGAATCACATCGGTATAGCCAATTACCTTCATTCCACCTAATGTAATAATTACCGCAAATACGGATAGAATATACATACAGGCAGTCGTATTAATACCTGAGATGCTGTTAATCGCTAATGCACCAAGGTACAGAATAGAGGTTAGGTTAACTACCACGTACAATAACAGCCAGAAAACTGCCATAATCATAGCTACTGTGCCATTATAGCGCTGTCCCAAAAACTGGGGCATGGTATAGATCTTATTCTTGATATAAACCGGGATGAAAAATACGGCTACAATAATCAGTGTGGCTGCTGCCATCCATTCATAAGTAGCAATCGCAAGTCCCATGGCAAAACCTGATCCGCTCATGCCAATAAACTGCTCTGCAGATATATTAGAAGCAATCAGGGAGGCACCAATAGCCCACCATGTTAAGGAGTCTTTTGCAAGGAAGAAATCTTTTGAGTTCTCTTTCTGGCTTTGCTTTTTGCGGTAAACCATCCATCCGTATAAAGCTACGATAAGGAAGTAAACGAGGAAAACAATGTAGTCGTACGTACCTAATGTATTCATGAAATTATAATATATTTTTGTGAATGTAGGTTAAATAAATCTATTAATTATATTTTCCAGTAATTCCTGTTTACCACTAATCGTTTCAGGCTCACCCTTTTCAATAGCGTAATTGGTAAGATCTTCTAAGTTTAACTGACCATTTTCAAAATCTTTTCCCGCTCCAGTATCAAATGAAGCATATCTTTCTGTACGGATTTTCTTGTAATCTGATTTTTGAAGGATGGCATCTGCCGTAATTAATGCTCTTGCAAAAGTATCCATACCACCTATATGCGCATGAAAAAGATCTGCAGCATCGGTAGAATTTCTCCTGATTTTTGCATCGAAATTAATTCCTCCACCTTTTAACCCGTCAGCTTCCAGGAAAATCAGCATGGCTTCTGTTAACTCATTTATATTATTTGGAAACTGATCGGTATCCCAGCCATTCTGGTAATCTCCGCGGTTTGCATCCATAGATCCTAATAAACCTGCATCAGCAGCTACCTGCAGTTCATGCTGAAAAGTATGGCCGGCTAAAGTAGCGTGGTTTACTTCCAGGTTGAGTTTAAAATCATCCATCAGATCATACTGACGCAGAAAGCTTATTACTGTTGCTGCATCATAATCATATTGGTGCTTGCTGGGTTCACATGGTTTAGGTTCAATTAAAAAATTGCCTTTAAAACCTTGGTTACGTGCATAATCTTTGGATGCGTGTAAAAACTTAGCCAAATGTTCCTGCTCGCGTTTCATATTGGTATTGAGCAAAGTCATATATCCTTCACGGCCTCCCCAGAATACATAGTTTTCTCCGCCAAGGGCGATGGTAGCATCAAGTGCAAATTTTACTTGTGCCGCACCGTGTGCCAATACATGGAAATCAGGGTTGGTAGAAGCACCGTTCATGTATCTGCGGTGAGAGAATAAATTGGCTGTTCCCCATAAAAGTTTCACTCCACTTGCTTCTTGCTTTTGTTTTGCATATTCTACTAAAGCTTGCAAACGGCGTTCGTTGTCTTTTACGTCATTGGTATAATCTACTACATCTACGTCATGGAAACAATAGAACGGAAGGTTCATCTTAGTCAAAAACTCAAACGCAGCGTCCATTTTATCTTTTGCTCTTTCTACGGCATCAGATTTTTCATTCCAGGGATGGATAATAGTTGGTTCTCCAAAGGGATCGCCACCTGTAGCCACAAAAGAATGCCAGTAGGCTCCGGCAAAACGTAAATGATCTTTCATGGTCTTGCCAGCAATGATCCTGTTTTCATCGTACCAGCGGAAAGCGAATGGGTTATCTGAATCCAGGCCCTCAAATTTTACTTGTCCGATTCCTTTAAAAAATTCTTTATCCCCTGTAATTACATTTGTCATATCAGTTATTTTAAATTTAGTTTAATCTTGTTTATTTAAAAGCGTAAGCCAATCTTGGTATACGGGTTCGTATTGATCTGTTAAGGTGGGTTCTACGAGTTGAAGTGGTTTTATTTTGCTAAATGCTTCTGCAGGGGAAGAGAAAATGCCTGCGCCGATGCCAGCACCTAATGCAGCGCCGGCGCTGCCGTCGTTTTCATAAAGCTCTACCGGAACGCCTGTGCTGTTTACAAAGGCTTCCAGGAATAGTTCGCTTAGGAAAAGATTTGCTCTGCCGGCACGGATCACGGTAGGATTTAGTCCATTTGACCGCATTATATCTAATCCGTATCTGAAAGAAAGAGCAATTCCTTCCTGAACGGCACGGAAAATATGTGCCTGGGTATGCAGGTTAAGATCAATGTGGTGGAAATGAACGCCTACAAGCCTGTTGTTTAGCATCCGTTCTGCACCATTGCCAAAAGGCAAAATACGCAGCCCTTCTGCACCAATGGCTATCTTTTTAGCTGCTTCATTCATTTGCTGGTAACTGGTGGCGGCACCAAAAAGATTTTTAGTCCAGCGGTTTAAGCTGCCAGTTCCGTTAATACAAAGTAATATGCCGAGACGTTTTTCTTCTTCGGTATGATTGACGTGTGCAAAAGTATTTACCCTGGATTCCGGATCATAGGCAAGCTGATCGCTTACGCCATAGATTACACCAGAGGTTCCTGCTGTTGCAGCTACTTCTCCTGGCTGTAAAACATTTAAGGAAAGTGCATTATTTGGCTGATCGCCTGCTTTATAGGTGACAGGTGTACCTGCTTTTAATCCCATCAGTTGTGCGACCTGCTCAGTTACACCACCGTGTTCTGCAAATACAGGTTTGATTTCCGGGATTAATGAACGGTCAAAACCATAATAATCCATGAGTTCTGCAGATACGCTGTTTGTTTGAAAGTCCCAGAAGATACCTTCGGATAAGGCAGAAATGCTGGTGGTGATGCTGGAGGTGAGTTTCATTGCGATGAAGTCTCCGGGTAACATCATCTTATCTATACGGGAATACAATGCCGGTTCCTGTTGTTTTACCCAAGCCAGTTTGGAAGCGGTAAAATTGCCTGGAGAGTTAAGCAAGTGAGAAAGACAGTGTTCCTGGCCTAAGGCATCAAATGCAGTATTTCCAATTTCAACGGCCCGGCTATCGCACCATATAATGCTGTCCCTTAATAACTTTTGATCTTTATCAACCAGTACTAATCCATGCATTTGATAGGCAATTCCTATGGCAGCAATGTCTTTTGCAGCAAATGTATTTGTCTTTTTGCAGATTTCAAATGCTTTTAGAACATGGTCCCACCACATGTCTGGAGATTGCTCTGCCCAGCCTGTTTGTTTAGCGGTGATGAGGCTTTCTTCTTCAGGGTAATGTGCCTGACTGATTACTTGCTGTGTTTCTGAATCCACAACGGCTACTTTTATAGCGGATGTGCCTATATCTATTCCTAGTAATAACATCTTGTTTTTTTGTTATTGCAGTTGTTCAATTCATATTTCTTATCGGAAACGAATTTAGGTTATTATTTTAATTGTGCAATCGATTGCCCGAATTTTTTTTTGCACTTTTGTTTTTACGATGAAGCCTCAAAAAAGAACGACCATTTATGATATCGCCCAAAGGCTTAATTTAGCCGCCTCTTCTGTGTCTAGGGCATTGAGTAATAGCAATAAGGTAAATGCCGCAACAAAGGCACTTGTCCTTAAAACTGCTGCTGAAATGAATTATCAGCAAAATGCAATGGCCTCTAATTTAAGAAAGGGGAATAATCCTACGATTGGCGTGGTGGTACCCAGGATTAATCAGAATTTCTTTTCTAATATTATTGCGGGACTGGAGGAGGTGACTTATAAAAAAGGCTATAATTTGATTATCTGCCAGTCAAATGAGCTGCATGCCCGTGAAGTTGCTTGCGTAAATGCATTGATTAACCAGCATGTAAGCTGTATTATTATATCTATTGCGGCTGAGTCTGGGAATCATGATCATCTGCAACTGGTTATGGACCGTCATATCAGGTTAATCCAGTTTGACAGGGTAGCGGATGAACTGGATACTTTTAAGGTGATTAATGATAATGAACGTGCTTCTTTTGAGGCAGTTACGCATCTGATTGGCCAGGGTTATCAAAGGATTGCTTTATTGGAGGGGCCGCAGCACCTTGATATTTTTCGCCAGCGAAAAGAAGGATATATGGCCGCGCTTAAAAAACATGGTTTTCCAGTGCTGGAAGAACTGATGTGCAAAGATGCCTGGACTAAAGAGCTGGGGGCAGAGGCAACTGCTTATTTACTTGATTTGCCTCATCCGCCTGATGCGATTTTTGCTTCTACTTCCGATTTTTCTGCTTTAGGTGTATTGGAAGTGGCCACTGATAAAGGAATTGTGGTTCCTGATCGTTTAGGGATCTGCGGATATTCTAATGAACCTTTTACAGAAATTACCAGTCCTTCTATTACTACTATTGATCAATATAGTGTGAGTATGGGTAAGACCATAGCTAATCTTTATTTCCAGGAAATGGAAGCTTATGAATTGAATGTAGAACCGAAAATTGTAAGTATAAAGCCTAAGCTGATTATCAGGAAATCAACACAGAGAAAAATAGGGGATAATATTATCTGAGAGGAGATGTCTTATCTTTTTAAATAATGCAACGGATTGCATTTTATTAAAAAATCATTACTTTAGTTCCGGATAAAGGTCCGCCAACTATGAAAACTGATAAGATTATAACTATTTATGACATTGCTGAACGCTTAAAACTGGCACCCTCTACCATTAGCAGGGGATTACAGGATAATCCTGCTGTGAATCCAAAAACAAGAAAAAAGATCCTGGATACTGCGCATGAAATGGGCTACCGTTTTAACACTTTTGCCCGTAACCTGCGCAATCAAAAAACAAATACAATTGGTGTAATTGTACCCAGACTGAATAGCTATTTTATCTCTGCAATACTGGCAGGAATAGAAAAAGAGATCAATAGCGGGGGCTATAATATGCTGATCTGTCAGTCACTTGAGCTAGAGGAAAATGAAGCTAAGTATGCAAAAGCGATGCTGCACAATAGGGTAGATGGCTTAATTGTAAACTTAGCGGCAAATACAAGCAGCCTGGCGCATTTTGATGAATATATCCGCCACCGGATCCCGCTGCTGTTTGTAGACCGGGTAGTTGAAAATGATGATTTTAATAAGGTGGTGATTAATAATACTAAGGCCGGTTATGACCTTACTAATCATTTAATTGAACAGGGCTGTCAGCGAATTGCGCATCTGACAGGGAATTTGATACGAAATGTATACCATGACCGGAAAGCGGGTTATCAAAAGGCATTGTCTGAACATCAGATTCCTTATGAAGAGAAACTGGTGTTTGAAACTAGCCTCACCGAAGAAGCGGTGACGAAAGCTGCACATCAGATTTTAAAAATGAAGATCAGGCCTGATGCACTTTTTGTTTCTAATGATTTATCTGCAGTGATCTGTATGAAAATATTTAAAGATGCAGGGTTAAAGATCCCTGGGGATATTGCAGTAGCGGGCTTTAATAATGATATAATTTCGCGTATTTCTGAGCCGATGTTAACTACCATTAATTATCCGGGAGAAGAGATGGGGAAAATTGCGGCAAGAAATCTCATTAACCATATTGAAGGAGAACGTGATTTGGCCATGACCAATACAATTATTTTAAAATCTCAGCTGGTAGTGCGGGAATCATCTTTGAAAGCAAAAATATGAAAACAAAAGTTGCAATAGTTACTGGTGGAGCGGCTGGTTTGGGCTTAGCGATCACTAAAAAATTGGTGGAAGAGAAGATCAGGACGGTGATGATTGGAAGAAATGAACAGAATTTGCAAGCGGTAGCTGCGCAGCTGGGAGAACTTTGTAGTTATAAGGTGCTGGACCTGCAGGATATCGCACAAATTCCTGTCTGTATAGAAGAGATTGTAAAAGAATTTGGTACGATAGATATTTTGATTAACAATGCAGGGATTAACCATAAAAAACCTTTTGTGGAAGTAACTGACGCTGAGTTTTATAATGTGATCCATACTAATTTGCTGGCTGTGTTTGCAGTAAGCAGAGAGGTGAGTAAAGGAATGATTGCTGCTGGTGCTGGCGCGATAGTGAATATCAGTTCTATGGCCGCCCGATATGGGATTCCGAAGGTTATTGCGTATACGGCAGCAAAATCAGCCATTGAAGGGATGACTAAAGCGATGGCGGTAGAGTTATCCCCGCTGGGTATCCGGGTAAATTGCGTGGCTCCCGGATTTATTAAAACAGCGATGTCAGCTAAGGCGCTGGATAGTGATCCGGAAAGAAAGAATAAAGTGCTTTCCAGAACGCCAATGGGCCATTTAGGATTGCCTGAGGATGTTGCTGAGGCGGTGCATTATCTGTGTTCAGAAAGTTCAAAATATATAACAGGTATAGTGATGCCTGTAGATGGTGGAAATTCCATAGGTTTTTAAAACAGATAATTAGTTGTGGTGAAATTTGAGCAAAGTATGCGCTGGTTTGGCGCTAATGACCCGGTTAGCTTGAGCGATATCCGCCAGGCAGGATGCAGTTCTGTGGTGACGGCATTGCATCATATTCCTGTTGGTGAGATATGGACAGTGGAGGAGATCCGGCTTCGCAAAAATACGATTGAGCAGGCAGGTATGAAATGGGAGGTGGTAGAAAGTTTACCTGTTCATGAGGCGGTTAAAACCCATAGTGGTGATTATGCAGAATTGATCTCAAATTATAAAATAAGCCTTCAGAATTTAGCTGCAAATGGGATTAAAGTAGTTACATATAATTTTATGCCTGTTTTAGACTGGATGCGGACTGATCCTTCTTTTACCATGCCAGATGGGAGTAAGGCGCTGCGCTTTGAGCGTGCTGCTTTTATTGCGTTTGATTTGTACCTGCTGCAACGCCCTGATGCGGAGAAAGAATATACTGAAGCTGAAATTGCTCTTGCTAAAATCAGGTTTGATGAAATGGGACAGGTAGAAAGAGATTATCTGTTTAATAGTGCTTTGCTGGGTTTGCCTGGCTCTGATGAACCTTTTACCCCAAAAGTTATCCTCGATGCCTTGCGGGTTTATGCGGTGATAGATGCGGAAGTTTTAAGAACTAACCTTGCTTTTTTTTTAAAGGAAATTATTCCTGTTGCTGAAGATAGCGGGATTAAAATGGCAATTCATCCGGATGATCCGCCTTATCCTATTTTAGGTTTACCAAGAATTGTAAGTACAGAAGCTGATCTGGCTTTTATTACTGAGGTATGTCCTTCTGTGGCTAATGGTATTTGTTATTGTACGGGTTCATTGAGTGTGAGGGAGGATAATGATTTGTGTGGTATCATCAGACGCTACGGTAATTTAATTCATTTTGTGCATTTAAGAAATACTGCTAAAGATGCAGCAGGTAATTTTCATGAGGCTGGTCATTTGGAGGGTGATGTGGATATGTATGCGGTGATGAAAGAATTGATTGCGGTGATGCAGCAAACTGGAGTGCCTTTAACGCTGCGGCCTGATCATGGGCACCAGATGCTGGATGATCTTCATAAAAAGACGTATCCGGGATATTCTGCGATAGGCCGTTTAAAGGGCTTGGCCGAATTGAGGGGGCTGGAGCTTGGGATAACAGGAGGAGTCTGAAAAATTAGAATTAACCAATATAACCAGATATGAAAAACAGATTAATGAACCGCGGTTTTGCTTTATTGCTCGGTATCCCTTTATTGCTGGATGCCTGTACGGAAAAAAATAAACCTGCAGAAAATCAGGAGTTTAAAAATGCAATTTCTAAGCCCCTGATTACTAAAATGTATACGGCAGATCCTTCTGTCCATGTTTTTAATGGTAAATTATATATTTACCCCTCACATGATATTGATGCTAAGATTCCTGAAAATGATAATGGAGATCATTTTGCAATGGATGATTACCATATTTTTTCTCTGGATAGTATTGGCGGACCAGTTACCGATCATGGTGTGGCTTTAACGGTAAAGGATATTCCCTGGGCTGGACGACAGCTTTGGGCACCTGATGCTGCTTTTAAGAATGGTAAGTATTATTTATACTTCCCGGTGAAGGATAAAAAAGACGTGTTTAGAATTGGAGTTGCGGCTTCTGCTTCTCCATCTGGGCCATTCGTGCCAGAGAAGGAAGCGATTAAAGGTAGTTTTAGCATTGATCCGACAGTTTTTACAGATACAGATGGAAGTTCCTATTTATACTTTGGAGGGATTTGGGGCGGACAACTACAGCGATGGGAAAATGGAAAGTATGCTGAAAATGGTTCTAAAACTGATTTGGGTAAAGATAAGGAGCCTGCCCTAAATGCTAGAATAGCTAAGCTTAGCCCGGATATGAAACAGTTTGCTGAAACGGTTAAAGAGGTGGTGATCCTGGATAGTAATGGTAAACCTTTGTTAGGGGGCGACCATGACAGAAGGTTTTTTGAAGGATCATGGATGCATAAATACAAAAATAAATATTACTTCTCTTACTCTACAGGAGATACCCATAAATTGGTGTATGCTACGGGGGATAGTCCATATGGGCCATTTACTTACCAGGGGGTGATCTTACTTCCTGTAGTGGGATGGACTACACATCATTCTATTGTCGAATATAAATTGGAATGGTTGCTGTTTTATCATGATACAGAATTATCTGGTGGTAAAACACATTTAAGAAATATTAAGGTAACGACTTTGCAGCATCAGGCTGATGGAAGTATCAAAACGATAGATCCGTATAAAAAATAAGAATACAGGATAAAATGTATTAAAAAACCGGAAGCTGATTTCTCAGTTCCGGTTTTTTAATACAAATGAAGCTGTTAGCTAGCTTATACTGATTTAAAAACTACAATACCATTGTGTCCGCCGAAGCCAAAAGTATTGCTCATCGTATTTTTTATTTTAGCTTGTACTGCTTCTTTAATTACAATATTTAAATGGCCTGGAATTGCCGGGTCAAGCTCAGTTGTGTTAATGGTTGGAGGCACTACTCCATCACGCATAGATAATAAACAAATAATCGCTTCAATTGCTCCTGCAGCACCAAGTAAGTGGCCTGTCATAGATTTTGTAGCACTAATTAACAGGTTGTTTTTATCTGTACCCAGTAGTTTAGTAACGGCTTTAGTTTCTGAAAGATCGCCTACTGGTGTAGAAGTAGCGTGTGTATTTAGGTAGTCAATATCAAAAATTGTTAGGCCAGCTTCTTCTAACGCTTGTTTCATGGCATGAGAAGCACCTAATCCTTCTGGATGGGTAGCTGTCATGTGGTAAGCATCAGCAGTCATTGATGCACCACCAACTTCGCCGTAAATTTTTGCACCGCGCTTTACAGCGTGTTCGTATTCTTCGAGTACCAATGCACCAGCACCTTCACCCATTACAAATCCATCACGGTTTGCATCGAATGGTTTTGAAGCTGTTTCTGGGGTATCATTTTGTGCTGACATAGCTTTCATAGCGCAAAACCCACCAACAGATGAGGCAGATATTGGTGCTTCAGAACCACCGGTAATGATCACTTTTGCTTTACCCATACGGATATAGGTAAATGCATCCATAATGGCAGTGTTGGAAGTTGCGCAGGCAGATACGGTAGTATAATTAATCCCCATATAACCATTGCGGATAGAGATCATGCCGGAAGCCATATTGGCAATTAATTTAGGAACAAAGAACGGGCTGTAGCGTGGCGTGCCATTTCCAAGAGCAAACTCAGAAGCTTGTTGCTCAAAAGTATCCATTCCTCCTTGTCCTGATCCCCAGATCACGCCTACATCAAAAGGGTCCATTTTTTCAAATTCAAATCCTGAATCCTTGATTGCTTCATCTGAAGCAACTAGTGCATATTGTGTAAAACGGTCAGTTCTTTTAATGTCAGACCTGTCTAAATATTTAGTAACATCAAAATCTTTGAGTTCGCAGGCAAATTGCGTGCGGAACAGAGAAGCATCAAAACGGGTAATCTTTGCCGCTCCGCTTTTACCTGCTACGGTATTGCTCCAGAAAGTATTTACATCATTTCCTAAAGGGGTTAATGCCCCTATCCCTGTGATAACAACTCTTTTTAACATATCCATTTCTATAAATTAGTGATTGACCGTTGCTTTTCTGACAGCCGGTTAAAGCGCAAAAGTAAGTTAATATTTAATACCATATGGTATTATATGGTCGTATTATTTCTAAACCAATCGTTCTTTGCGAAAATACACATATTAAGGGCAATTGTATAAATTGTTCTGCAAGGTATTTTGGCTGAGATCATTATATTTGAGGATCAAAAATATTAAATATCATGTCAGATCAGAAAAAAGAAATATTCGACAGTGTTGCCCAGCGGCTTAAAATTGAAGGTTTTAATGTGGTTAACAGGGATGAGACCCGTCCATGGGGTGGCTTTTTTGTTATTGATGAAGAACAGGCTCAGCAATTTGCCAATGTTTATTTCGATGGATTAAACGTTGAAGATCTTAGGATTTCAGGAAAATTAAGTCCTAAAATTTTAATCGTAGCACCAAATACCCGTCTTTCGTGGCAATATCACCACCGTCGTGCAGAAATATGGCGTGTAGTGAGTGGCACTGTGGGTGTGATTACCAGTGAAACTGATGAACAGGGCGAAGTGCAGCAATTGGTGCCTTCTACTACCATTAAATTAAAACAAGGGGAGAGACACCGTTTAGTAGGTCTGGATGATTGGGGTATTGTTTCAGAAATCTGGCAACATACAGATCCATCTAATCCATCAGATGAATCTGATATCGTACGTGTATCGGACGATTTCGGCAGATAATAAATTTATTATAAATAGTTATAAAGACCGGTGCATTTGATTTTTTGTAATTCACCGGTCTTTTAATGTGCTATCACCCCTATTTTATGTAATATCTACTGGCTGCCTCCTGATCAGCTCCTTTGTTTTCAAAACAATTCACTCCTTAATTGTTTTACTTTTATATTTTTGTGCTTTTAACATCCATGCGGATGTGTTTTTTCGTTAGTATAATAACTCCTTATGATAATTTTATTATTTTTTCTTTTACACTGGTTTTCATCACTTTTTTCTCAAACATTTTTTTTACATCGTTATGCTTCGCATAAAATGTTTAAAATGAATGCTTTCTGGGAGAAGTTTTTTTATACCGTTACTTTTTTGTCTCAAGGTTCATCTTTCCTCAATCCACGTGCTTATGCTATTCTTCACCGGATGCACCATGCATTTTCTGATACAGAAAGAGACCCGCATTCACCTCATTTTGTGAAAGATGTGTGGGGAATGATGATTCAGACTAAAAATATTTATCTGAATTATGCTAAACATAATGAAGAGCCTGAAGAGCAGTTCCGTGATAAATATCCATCCTGGCCGTTAATTGATAAAATTGGTGATTCATGGATTACCCGAATGGTATTTATCGGTTTCTACATTTGGTTTTATGTAACTTTTGCTACAGCTTGGTGGATGTTCTTATTGTTACCCGTACATTTTTTAATGGGACCATTGCATGGCGCGATTGTAAACTGGTGTGGTCATAAATATGGATATGCTAATCATGACAATGATGATCACAGCAAGAACTCGCTTCCCTTAGATTTTCTAATGATGGGAGAGCTGTTTCAAAATAACCACCATAAAAAACCTAACAGTCCAAATTTTGCTTCCAGATGGTTTGAATTTGATCCTACGTATCCAATTATGAAAGTGATGCACTGGCTTCATATTATCCGGATAAGAAAAGTATAACGCCTATGAAGAGTATTCCCATTCTCAAAATCATTTTTTCCATACTCCTGATCTGGATCTCTTATACGGTGATTAACACGAGCCTGGAAAGTAATTTGTTTAAAGAGTGGGACTTTCTTGGGAGTATTCCATGGATGCGCGCAACGCTTTGGGATCTCTATGCCAATGTTTATGGGTTTTATACAAAGAGCGTGTGATAGGAATGAAAATTATCTGGCTGATTTTATTGCCTGGGCAGTATAGCTTCCTGTATTTATATTTTAATTCAATTATTTAGATTAAAACCTGCTGAAGGAATCTCTGAACTGATTAGCCGTAAAAATTAAACGCTTATTATTTATATATGACTATTTATTGGTTAATTCTGATTTGTTTACTGGTTTGCTGTATCATCATGTCTGCTGTTTGGATATGGGCTAAAAAGATTAAAAATGCAGGAGTTGTAGATGTTTTTTGGGCATTAAATTTTCCTGTGATTGCGGTTGTTATCTATTTCCTTGGTGAAGGGACGTTGCTGCGGAAACAATTAATCTGCGGTATGGTGGTGATTGCAGGAGCCAGGTTAGGCCTGCATTTATGGCAACGTGTAATTGGACATTTGGGAGAGGAGGAAGGCCGTTACCGGCAACTTCGTAAAGACTGGGCCCCAAAAGCAGATCAGAAGTTTTTCTGGTTTTTTCAGGCGCAGGCCATTTCAAATGTGGTTCTGGCTGCACCATTTTTTCTTGCGGGTATGAATACTACACCTGAAATTCATTTTCTGGAGTATGTGGCAGTAGTTTTTTGGGCCATAGCGGTAGTGGGAGAAGGGTTGGCAGATTGGCAGCTTCAGCAGTTTAAAAAAGATCCGGCAAATAAAGGAGAGGTATGTACTACAGGACTGTGGAATTACTCCCGCCATCCAAACTATTTTTTCCAGTCGCTTCTGTGGACTGCTTATTTTCTTTTTGTCTTACCCGCTTCATGGGGATGGGTAGCTGTAATTAGCCCTACTGTTATCATATACCTGATTTTTAAGATCACCGGAATCCCGCTTACAGAAGAACAGTCTATTCGTTCAAAGGGTGATAAATACCTTGAATATCAGCGCAGTACCAGTGTTTTCTTTCCCTGGTTTAAGTTAAAGAAACGCTGAATTTAATGAACTTGCTAATTATAGAAACCCTGATTAATTCTTCCATATGCGGTACGATAGTTTAATAGAACAAAATAAATTACCCGATTTTATCCTGCGCCTGGGGGTGAGGAACTTAGTTAAACAGCGCCTGAATGATGAAATTGCTGGTGATGCTGAAGTGGCAGCAACAGCGGTTTAACGATTTGCTGGAAGAGCTTAAAAGTTCTCCAATAGCGATTAATACGGTGGACGCTAATCAGCAACATGATGAGGTGCCAACAGAATTTTATCAGTATTGCTTAGGTAAACACCTTAAATATTCTTCAGGATATTGGAGAGCTGGTGTAACAGATATTGATACTTCAGAAGAAGACATGCTGGAACTTATCTGTCAGCGCGCCGATCTGTAAAATGGACAGGAAGTGTTAGAACTGGGTTGCGGATGGTGGTCTTTATCCAGAAAGTACTTTACGGTAGTTTCTAATTCTAATACGCAAAAGGAGTATATCGATCAGACGGCTAAAGGTCGGGTTATCAGTAACCTTACGGTGATTTGATGAAACTTTTATCCGAAAATGGCAGTACTATTTCAATTATTGTGAAGCGGCTTTTGCTATGCGTAATATTAACGTCATGCAAATGGTTTATACCCGGCCTAACAATACTAAACGCTAAACACACATCAATTAATACCGGAAAGCTCCTTCATATAGGGGCTTTTCTTTTTTCTTAGCTAATTTTTTGTGTTTGATTCTGTTTAATCTTTTAGCATAACTTTTGATTGATTTTTTCAAATGATCAAATAGATGATTTTTGCCTCATGGCTTTTCTCTTTCTTAAAATATTCTTCTTTACCTTAGGAGAATGTTCAATTTTAGGTAACTCTATAAATAGAGAGCGTTTAACCTAATGAAACCCAATAAATGCAATTGAAAATAAAAACTGTGTTTTTTTTATTGGTCGTTTTTGGCCTTTTTTGTAATTTAAAGCTATCTGCACAAAGTCGTATCCGGTTGCGGAGCCAGGTTCGTGATACGACCAATATTGGGATTCCGGGTGCAAATGTATTGCTGATAGCGGGTAAGGATTCTTTAAGCACTACCACAGACTCAGTTGGTATATTTAGCTTTAAAAACCTGAAAGCGGGTACCGTCTCTTTGCTGGTAAGAAGTATCGGCTATCAGTCCCGTAACAAAAATTACTTGCTTAAAGATGAAGAGACTGAACAGCAAATTCCAGCAATCGTATTACAAGCTGAATCTCAGCAATTAAAAGAGGTAGTGATTAAAGCGAAGATCATCCCAATGCGTTTAATGAAAGATACATTGGAATTTAATGCTGCTGCTTATACCGTAAGAGAAGACGATAAGGTAGATGATTTATTGAAACAGTTACCAGGTATTACAGTAGATAAAGATGGAAATGTAACTTCTGCGGGTAAAGAGATGACTAAGCTCAGGGTGAATGGTAAGGATTTTTTTACAAATAATGTGAAAGATTTTATTGCACAGTTGCCTGCTGGGATTGTAGATAAGATACAGGTGATTGAAGATTACGGGGATAAGGCTAATTTTACCGGTATTAAAAATGGTGAGCCTCAAAAAATGCTTAACCTGGTGCTTAAGCCTAATCGTAACCAGGGCAAGTTTGGAAATATAACTGCCAGTGGGGGAACCAATGATCGCTATGCTTTAAATCTTAATGGCAATTTATGGCAGGATACCAAACAGATTGGGATAAACAGTAATGCCAGTAATACCAATACTGGTGCCGGGATAAATACAAATGCTAATTTAGGAGTCAGTTACCGGAATAAACTAGGTAAAAAGATGACCCTAAGTGGAAATTATAATTATCGGTATAACCGGAATGAAAGCATGCAGGAGAGTTATACAGAAACGGTCAATTCATTAGGGACATTATTTAACCAATCTAATTCTGAAAACTCCAGCAATGGGAATAACCATATTTTTGACCTTAACCTGGAATCTACTGATCAGGAGAATTATGTAAAGGCGAACCTTAGAGGGAGTGTGAACCAAAGTTTAAACAACCGCTTTTCGGCAGCCAGGCAAAGCGGGGTGATCCGTCAGGATTTAAATACCCAAAGCCTGTCTGAACTGAGCAGCCCCAATGTAAATGCGGAAATTAATTTTGGACGTAAATTTAAAAAGCCCGGGAGGATTATTTCAGGTGGTTTGACTACCGGTACTTCGTCTTCAGCGAACAATGATAATCAGGATAACCGGATCGTTTATTATGATCAGGACACTGGACTGCCAGTTAAAGATTCTATCCGGAACCAGTTGGTGGATACCCGTGACCGCCAGTTTGACCTAAAAACAAATTTCACTTACAGTGAACCTTTAGGAAATACCGCAGATTCTTTAGTTAAAAGAGCTATTGATTTAACTTATGATTTTTCATTGTCACATACCCGTAATGACCTGGGAACATTTTTAAATGACGAAATTGGAATAGCGAGAAAAGTAGATACTTTAAGTAATCAATATACCTCTTCTTTTAGTAAACATACCATTTCGGTAAATTACCGGTATGATGCAAAAAAAATTAATTATAACGTGGGCCTGACTGCGCAGCCAAATTTACTCACTGGTGCTTATGAAGGGCGCGGAGATCAGATCCACCGTGCTGGTTTTAACCTTTCTCCTGTTGCCCGGCTTACCTTTATGCCTTCCCGTAAAAACACCTTAAGCCTTTATTATAACGGAAACAGTGTAATTCCTAATTTTAACCAGCTGCAACCAGTGCCGGATACCCGGAACTTACAGAATGTAATTATTGGAAATCCAGATTTAAAGGCAGCTTTTAATCATGCTTTAAACCTAAGTTACCGTATTGTAAATGATCGTACAGGAGGTAATTTGCAATTTTCGATACGCGGAAATATTGTTCAGGACCAGGTAGTTAGCAATACGGTACTGATCCGTGATACACTGAATAGCTTAAAGCAGGAAACCCGCTATTTAAATACAAATGGTAATTATAATTTGGGGGGCAATTACTTTTGGTCACTCCCTTTTGAAAAGAAGTACTATTTGGATGTGAGGGGAAGCTTAGGTTATGATCACCGGATAACTTTCGCAGATCAGACAGAGAACCTAAGCAAGGGTGTTAATTTAATCCAAACCGTTGCGATGCGCATGAACCAGAAATGGCTGATGGTAAATACCAATGTAAATTATAACTATAGAAGTAATGTGTATTCATTGGCTTCATCAAGAAGTAATACGGTACAAACCTGGGTCTTTAATGTGGATGCGAGAACATATATTCTAAAAACCTTTACTGCTGGCCTCAACTCGACAAAGACGATTAACCAGGGATTCAATTTCGCTGGAGCCAGTCCTTTGCTCTTGAATGGGTTTGTAGAAAAGTTTTTTTTTAAAGGTAAAGCGGCGAGTATAAAACTGGAAGGAAACGATTTGCTGAAGCAAGGGAATAATCTGAGCAGGACAGTATCTGATAATTCAATTACTGAGAATAAAAGCAACCAAATTACACGTTACTTTCTGCTTAGTTTAAGCTGGAGGTTACAGCAATTTGGCGGGAAAGGTTAAAAAACAAGCTAAATAAAAAGTCCTGGCTTTTTGACCAGGACTTTTTATTAAATCGATAACAGGTATTAATCTGTTTTTGCTTTTGGTCTTGAATTGTTAAACCTGCGGTTACCACCACCACCATTTCCAGCTGGCTTTCTTGCCCCGCTTAGATTAGGTTTGTATTCAGCTCTTTCCGGACGTGCACCTCTTGAAGGCTTACTTTTTCCTTTTACTTTTGCTGCTGCAGCACCAGACATCAGGCTTTGCCAGCTCATTGCATAAGGATGATCTTCCTGAACCGGTATTTTAATAGCGATCAGTTTCTCAATATCATCAAGGAATTCTTTTTCTTCTCCATCACAGAAAGAGAAAGAGATACCGCTATTACCAGCCCGGCCAGTACGGCCAATCCGATGTACATAGGTTTCTGGAACGTTAGGAAGCTCATAGTTAATTACGTGCGTCAGCTCATCTACGTCAATACCACGTGCAGCAATATCTGTTGCTACTAAAATACGGGTAACTTTTGCTTTAAAATTAGTTAAAGCCCTTTGTCTCGCATTTTGTGATTTATTACCGTGAATAGCTTCTGCTTTTACACCAACTTTAATCAGGTCTTTTACAATACGGTCTGCACCATGTTTAGTCCTGGTGAAAACCAATGCAGTAGCAATCGTTTTATCTTGTAAAATATGGATGAGCAGGTTTTTCTTATCGTTTTTATCTACATAATAGATCGATTGCTCAATTTTTTCAGCTGTAGAAGAAACCGGGGTAACTTCAACTTTTAACGGGTTAGTTAAAATTGTGTTTGCCAGTTTCTGGATTTCAGGCGGCATGGTTGCAGAGAAAAACAGCGTTTGTCTTTTTGAAGGCAATTTTGCAATCGTTTTTTTTACATCATGGATAAAGCCCATGTCCAGCATCCTGTCTGCTTCATCCAATACAAAGATCTCTACATCTTTCAGGTTAACGAAACCCTGGTTCATTAAATCGAGCAATCTGCCCGGTGTAGCGATCAGGATATCTACACCACGGTGCAGTGCATCAGTTTGTGCTTTCTGACCAACACCACCAAAGATCACCAGGTGACGCAATGGCAGGTTTTTGCCATAAGCCTTAAAACTTTCTTCAATCTGGATGGCAAGTTCACGCGTTGGCGTTAATACCAGTGCCCGGATTGGTTTTGGGCCTTTAACATTCTGATGTTCTTTGTCTTTACTTAGCAATTGCAACATTGGGATAGCAAAAGCGGCTGTTTTACCAGTTCCAGTTTGTGCGCAACCCAATAAGTCTCTGCTAGTTAATATAGTTGGAATAGATTGTTCTTGTATGGGTGTTGGGTTAGTATAACCCTCTGCTTGCAGCGCTTTTAAAATAGGCTCAATCAGGTTTAAATCTTCGAATAACAATGTGTATGAATTTTAATTTGTTTGGATGCAAAGATACATATAAGTTCTGTACTATTTATCTTCTTTGAAACGGCTAAAAAATAGCAGGGCAAAGATGCATAAGACAAAACCTACAACGCCATTTAAGTGTAGTCCAAAGTCATTTCCCGGATCTTTCCCATAAATGGTAAGCATAGCAAAGACAGCTATACCTAAGGTCTGCCCCAATTTCACAAATAAATATTTAACCGCAAAGAACATTCCTTCATGATTTTCGCCATTTCTTCCGAGTCTTTCTGCGCAATATCTGCTAAAATCGCATTCGGTAAGATGCCTAAAGAAACGAGGGGAAAAGACGCGCAAACTACCAGGATCATCATTTGAGTGAATGGGGTAAAAGGCAGGCGGCCAAGAAAATAAATAGTGACAAGACGCCAAACACAAGCAGTTGTGGAACCAACGGGATTAACCCGGAGTTATTTGGAGGTAAATAAAAATAGGGCAGCATGACAATGATAATATTAGTCATGATACTCCATCCCATCATTCCTGAGGAATAGGCAATCTCTTTACTTAAAGGTAATTCCTTAATCTGCATTGGCTGCGGTTTCTTTTTTGCTGAATAACCGGGAAATAAAATATATAGCAATGAAGGCCACCAGGAGAAGTAACCCATTTATTGCAGCAGCAGGATCATCCTGGTACACACTAATTCCTACGAAAACAAAAAATGAGATAAACAGAATTGGGATAAAAGGATACCACTTAATAGTATATATACTGGTGTTATCGATATGTGCGGTTTTCTTCCGTAAAATAAATAGGGTAGCTGCTGAACTTGCCGTTCCTATACATTCCAGAATGATTGTGTAATTGAGGATTTTATCGAATGTTTGTGCAAAAAATAGGGTAATTAATACGAGTGCAGTAAATGTAGTCAGGCTGACTACCATCACATCTGTTTTTTTATTCTTCCTGGCAAATACAGCTGGAAGTGCTTTTTCTTCGCCCATGGCATACATTGCTCTAGGGTTGCTTAACAGATTCACATTCACATAACCCAATACAGACAAGAAAATTACGGCAGAAAGAATGGTATAACCAGCAGGACCAAATATCTTTCCTGCCAGGATAGAGGCGATACTTTGTGCAGTTTTAAGCTGTTCAAACCCAATCACCTTTACATAGGCGTAATTGATTAGCAGGTATAAGGCAATAATAATTAATAAACCTAGCTTGATTCCTTTAGGGATGATTTTTTTTGCTTCTTTAACTTCCCCGCCCAGGTTAATGGTTTGGGTATATCCGGCAAAAGAAAAAGTAACAGCAATTAAGCAAAGTCCTAATGCTTTGCCGTAATCAGACCATACAGGCAATCCGCCAGATGCGGTTTTAAATAATGGAGCAACAGTTTGCGCCTGCCCCCCAAAAAATATAGCGCAGATTAACATTAGCACTAAGCTGATCTTGATGACCGTTAATACATTTTGTGTTTTTGAACTGGCCCTTAATCCTAATAAATTAATCCCGAAAAATAATAGAATGGTTACACCTGCCACCACTAACCTGTAAAAATCTGTTTGCATAGCTGAAGGAAAGATCACGCTGCTCAGGTATTCTGACCCAATAAGGGTTACCCCAGCCATGGATGCGGCGTTGGTTAATACGACAATCCCATTTACGGCAAAAGCAACTGATGGATGATAGCAGGCAGAGAAAATCTTATAATATCCGCCAGTTACCGGAAACCTTGATCCAATTTCTGCATAAATCAGCGCACCGCAATAGGCAACGATACCACCAATGATCCAGGCGAGAAAGAATAACTCAGGAATTTGTGCTTTAGCAGCAACATTTACAGGGGTTCGGAAAATACCCATACCGATTACTAAACTAACAACGATCATAGACAGATCGAAAAGGGAGAGTTGTTTCTTAGATTGCATGCAGCTGAAAAATATTTAGGGAAGGTACGGGAAAATGTGTATTTGTTGAAAATTGTAGCGTAATTAAGATGGTTATTTAACTATTTTTGTGACATAAGAACAATTATGGCAGAACCTATATATAACGATGATAGTATACGGTCACTAGACTGGAAAGAGCATATCAGGTTACGTCCTGGTATGTACATTGGTAAATTGGGCGATGGATCTGCGCATGATGATGGGATCTATGTATTGCTTAAAGAGATTATGGACAACTCTATTGATGAGTTTGTGATGGGATCTGGCCGTACCATAGACATCACAGTGTCTGATTCTAAAGTTAACGTACGTGATTATGGCCGCGGTATCCCTTTAGGGAAAGTGATTGATTGTGTTTCTAAGATCAACACTGGTGGTAAATATGATAGTAACGCCTTTCAAAAATCTGTAGGATTGAACGGGGTAGGTACAAAAGCAGTAAATGCGCTGTCTAACAATTTTGTGGTACAGTCTTACCGTGATGGAAAAACCAAGAAAGTGGAGTTTTCTAAAGGTGAAATCATTTTAGACCATCCAATTATTGATACGACTCAGCGTAACGGAACAGCAATTACATTTTATCCGGATGAAAGCATTTTTAGGAACTACCACTATATTCCTGATTTTGTAGAAAGCATGATCTGGAATTATGTGTTCCTGAATACTGGGTTAACGGTTAATTTCAATAACCAAAAATATCTTTCTGAACGTGGATTGTATGACCTGCTGCATAAGGTGGCTGATGTAGAAAATATCCGTTATCCGATTATTCACTTGAAAGGAAACGATATTGAAATTGCCATGACACATGGACAGCAGTATGGGGAAGATTACCATTCTTTTGTAAACGGACAGCACACCACGCAGGGGGGGACACACCAGGCTGCTTTCAGAGAGGCTGTTGTAAAAACTATCCGAGAATTTTATAAGAAGGAATATGAAGCCTCGGATATCCGGGCATCTATTATCGCTGCAGTTTCTGTACGTGTACAGGAACCTGTATTTGAGTCGCAAACTAAAACTAAGCTTGGTTCCCAAAATATGGGTCCGGACGGCCCATCTGTCCGTACTTTTATCAACGATTTTGTAAAGAAAGAACTGGATGATTACTTGCACAAACATACGGATGTTGCGGATGCACTGTTAAAACGTATTTTGCAATCAGAGCGTGAACGGAAAGATATTGCCGGGATCAAAAAACTGGCTAATGACAGGGCGAAGAAAGCATCGCTGCACAATAAGAAACTCAGGGATTGCAAAGTCCATTTTAATACCACGCATGATAAGCGTTACGAAACTACGCTTTTTATTACCGAAGGAGATTCTGCATCAGGGTCTATTACCAAATCAAGGGATGTAGACTGTCAGGCGGTATTTAGTTTGAAAGGTAAGCCTTTAAATTGTTACGAGCTGACTAAAAAGGTAGTGTATGAAAATGAAGAGTTCAACTTATTACAGCATGCGCTGAATATAGAGGATGGATTAGAAGGACTGCATTATAATAATATTGTAATTGCTACGGATGCGGATGTAGATGGAATGCACATCAGGTTGCTGATGATGACCTTCTTTTTACAGTTTTTCCCTGATCTGGTCCGGGCGGGACATGTTTATATATTGCAAACTCCATTATTTAGAGTACGAAATAAAAAAGAAACGATCTATTGTTACAGTGACGAAGAGCGTAAAAATGCAATTTCTAAATTGGGTAATAAACCAGAGATTACCCGGTTTAAAGGGTTAGGGGAGATCTCTCCGGATGAGTTTGGTTTGTTCATTGGTAAAGATATCAGGCTGGATCCGGTGATCTTAAAAGACCAGACTATTAAAAGCTTGCTGGAATACTACATGGGCAAAAATACACCTGAAAGACAAAAGCATATTATCAGGAACCTGAGAATTGAAAAAGATACAATAGAGGAATTAATTTCTGCTGATGCAGATGCTGCTACGGCGGCTGTGTCTGAAGATATTGTTGAAATTGCAGAACCGGCTTAAGCCGGTTCTGCTTTAGTTTCTTCTGGGTGCTGCGGAGGAAGTACATCTACTTTCTCTTCTACAATGGTGATCTTGGTATGCACTGCATATTTACTTGGCCTGATACCTATATCATATTTTTCTGCGTAGGCTTGGGTAAACTCGGCCCCGAAGTAGAGAATAATTGAAGTATAATAGATCCATAATAAAATTACAATAATTGAACTTGCTGCACCGAATGCAGATCCGGGATCACCTTTTTCAATGTAGATGCCAATCAGGTATTTACCCAAACTAAATAACAATGCCGTAAACAGGGCACCGATAATTGCCGATTTCCATTTTAAGTCTACATCAGGCAGTACCTTAAAGATAATCGTAAATACTGCGGTAACTGCAGTAAGGGTGATGGCATTATTTATAATATAAATAAGTAAGGTAGCCGTATCATCTGCTACGGGTAATACTTCTCCAATCTCACTATTGGTAACCAGATCACCTAGTTTAGAGCCCAAACTGAGCACAATGCTATTGATGACCAGGGAAACCAGTAAAAGAAACCCCATTGATACAATAAGGGAAAAGGAAAGTAACCTGTTGGTCAGCATTTTCATCCAGCCTTTTTTCGGAACAGCTTTTACCTTCCAGATCAGGTTGATACTATCTTGTATTTCTATAAAAATAGCGGTAGAACCAACAATTAATGTGACTACGCCAATGATTAAACCGATGGTGCTTTTACCCGATAAATTATTGCTGTCTACAAATCCCTGTATTTGCTTGGCAGCTGCTGTACCTACCATTTCACTAATTTGTACAAATAGCTCGGTATTGGGATTTAGTTTGTTGCTGAAAAATATACTCGCAGCAGCCATAATGATAATGATCATCGGCGTGAGCGAGAAGATGGTATAATACGCCAATGCGGCACTTAGCTTCATCACTCTATCTTCCATAAAGCCTTTACCTGCTGCGACGAACAAATGATAAAGCGCGATGAAGAAGTGTCTTATTTTATGTACTAGTTTCATTCGGCTTGTTAAAATGGATACCCTATTCCTATATTATATATTAAGTTTTCTTTTCTCCATGCTTTATCTCCGAAGGCGACCTGGTCAATTACCCACCGCTGCCCTTCAGGAAGATATGGTTTTCTAATTGGGAAGGCTACGTCAAGACGGATAACAAAAATGGTAGCATCAACACGTAAACCAGCACCAGTACCTACAGCCATCTGACTTAAGGCTTTATTGATTTTAAAGCCCGAACCCGGTCTGCCTGGGATTTCTGCCTGTCCGGGACCTGCCGGAGTGCCTGTATCTTCTTTCCTTAACCAAATATTTCCCGCATCGGCAAATACTGCACCATATAAAATACTTACTAATTTAAAGCGAAGTTCAGTATTTAACATGATCTTAACATCTCCACCCTGATCTGCAAAAGAAACAGTATCTGATACTTTATAAGTTCCGGGGCCTAAAGCACGTGCTGGAAAAGAACGGATATCATTGCTACCCCCTGCAAAGAACTGGCGTACAAATGGGAGAGAGGTACTGTTGCCATATGCATATCCATAACCAAGGTTTAAGCGGTTGGCCCAAATTAAATTGCGGGTGATTTTATAGTAATCTCTTAAATCTGTTTCTAAACGCACAAACTGAGTTAACGGAACTTTAAAAATAGATTTTTGTCCATTGCCATCTTTTGGAACAAACATACCCCATACGTTACCTCCGGTTTCTATGCTTCCGTTGAAATAAACATTGTTTCTCCGGCTATCTTCCATTTGGTTGGTATAGGTGAAACTATAATTACTTCCAATAATGAATTGTCTCTCTAATGTGTTTCTGAGGCCAGGATTTGCATTGAAAAGACTGTCCCGGTTTGCAGAGTCAATCAGTGGCTGTACAAAATTGACAGAGATTGGGTTGAAAGTATGTTCTTTATGCTGATTCTCTTTCCAGTTATAACCAAACTCACCCTTAAATGAGTTTAAGCTGTATAAAGAACCTCTGCTCAGCAACTGATAAGAAAGTGAAGCAATTGTTTTCGGAATGAAGGCTGTTGTACTTTTTGGTTTGTAAAACGGAACAATAAACTGAGGAAAGGTTAGTTTACCCTCTGTGGTAAACGAATAAGAATTTAATCCCTGTGATTGTCCGCTCACCTGTGTTTCGAACCCGCCACTTACACTCACATCCAATTGCTCTGCTCCACGGAATAAGTTTCTTGTAGTTTGTGTTACTTTCACTTCAGACCCCACAAAATTATTTGATTTACTAGTTCCTGTAACACCAAATGATAAAGAGTTTTTCTTCAATGGTGTGAGGTATATATTTAAATCCAGCTGATTATTCTTAAAGCTATCAATCGGCAAAAATTCTGCCCTTACATCCTGAAAAGCATTGATGTTAACCATTCTGTTGAGAGACTGATTATGGTCTTTTCTGTTGTAAGTTTCTCCTTTTTGAAAGAATATTAAACGGTCAAACAAACGGGGTTTAAATGTATTCCTGTTATCGTAAATATTGAAATCATGATATTGCAAAGGAGTCAGTTTTCTTAATACGCTATCTCTTCTCAAAGTATAATTTGGATATACATTGATATTTTGAATAGTATATGGCTTTAGACCAGCATCAGGTGCGATGTCTTTCACCCGGACTCTGATGTCAACCAGGCTTTTTCCAATCGTACTATCTACTTGTAAGATTAGGTAATCAGGACTGAAATAGAAATACCCTTTTTCTTTAAGGTCATTGTCAATACGGATTCTTTCATTTTTAAAAACATCCAGATCATAGTAATTACCCACTTTGAGCAGTGACTTATTCTTATTATCATTTACAATATTGGCTAAATTCCCGTTGTCTTTAGGAAAAGTAATACTATTGATTTTATAACGATCTCCGGTAACTGCAGTGTAAACAGCTTTTGCAGTTTTTTCTTTAGCAATGGTATCCCCGGTTACTACAGACTGCAGGTATCCCTGGCTGATTAAATAGCTGGTTAGTACATCATTATTGTATTTTAACTTCACTTCACTGGCCAATACAGGTGGTTCACCCACTTTGGTCCTTAACCAATGACGGATTCCTTTTGGTTTTTTAGGTTCACCAGCAAGGTTATAGATATAAAGCTTTGGCCTTAATCCAAATATAGATTTATTAGGGCGTGGCCTGGTTTTACTTTCCAGTACACCTTTAACATCTTTTTGATTGTCAATTTTTGCTGAAGAATCAGGGTTGATTTCAACCTCAGCACCCGTATACAATTTCTGTCCCGGTTTCAAATATTTAGTATTGCTGCAGGCAGCCCATACTAAACATACGAAGATCAATAAGCTGGGGTTAATTAGTTTTTTCATTTTTTGGCTTCTGTTCTTGATTTACTCTGTTTCTTCTTGATCTTTTATGGAAGATCTCCCTAAATTTATTATAATCTACCACCAAGGCAAAGCCAAGGCCTGTTTCTATAATCTGTCCCTCAATTACACCTTCGTTCTGGTTCCGTCTGTAGGCCCGTAAACGGTACCTTCCATCGGCAGATAAAGCATATTCTACATTCACATTCCCTGCAATATTTGTAGAACTCTGTCCTTGTGGCTGCGGTCCTTCTAAACCGAACGAACTACCTACGGTAACCGTTAGCCTGTCATTAAGCAGTTTTTTAGATAATCCAACTTCCAGATCGGTTTTTTGCTGCATTGATCCTGTTGAATAATCTTCAGAAGAGTTAACCCCAAAATTAATATCTACTCCCTGGATCAGGTCAGAGGCCAGGTTGTTTAATTGTTCTGTTAACAGTTTACTTACACTGGAACGTGCAAGGGTAGATACCCCACCACCGCCGCCAGAAAGACTTTCAAATGGATTGCTGGCAATAAATCTGTTTAATGCAAGCAATGCAAAAACTTGTTTATTCAATTCACTTTCATTTCTGTTGACATTTTGCAATTTCGTATATACCTCTCCACTCAATGCCCCACGCTCATTTTCTGGCAAATCTAATTTAAATGAAATGATCGGTTTGAGTAACTCACCTTTCATCATCAGGTAGACCTGGAAAGGTAATTTAGTTTTAGCCTGGATATTTGTTGGATCATTTAGCAAATCAATTGGCGCTGCGTTTACTTCATACAAGGCAGTAAGATTTACATTCGCAGACATGGGGTCACCTGTCCATACAATCGTGCTACCGGCAACCAGTTTAAATTCTTTTTTACCTAAAGGCCCAACAGATAGGTTATATGATCCATCTTTAATCTCATATCTTCCGGTTAAACTGATTTTTCCGCTTGGGTCCATCGTGGCAGTTAAGTCAGCCTCACCTTTTACTTGTAGAGCATCTCCATTAGATGGATCTACGACTACATTCAGTTCTGCCTCAGGATCAACTTCCAGTTTAGCAGTTAGGTTTATTCCTTTCACCGGAGCTTTACTGATACTGTCAGATTTCAATGCTTTTTGCCCGTTATAAGGCGCGGCATCGGCATCAATAAACTGGACAATACCTTCCTGGTCAATCACCGTAGGGTCACTCACGGGCATGGCAAAGAAAAACTTAGTTCCTTTTTCTACCTTGATGTTCATATTTACATCTGGCTGGTTCATATCTCCTCTAACCTTAATATTGCTGGTTAGAAACACCGTACCATAGATCATATCATTGTCTTGAGCGGTAGAATTTAAAGCCCTGAAATTATTGGTCTTAATATCCATATCGAACTTAAAGTTCGTGTAATCCGTAGTCAGCAGCCCCCCATTAATATTAGCTTGCCTGTTTAATGAATCAATAATAGTGAAGTTGTTAAACTTAATCCCTTCATTGGTAAAACTGATGGTTTCATTTGGCATTCTAAAATAAGAACCTACATAATTAGCCCTAAATGCGACTTGGTTAAATTTAACATCTCCCAATACTTTTGGAGCAGCAATCGCACCTTTTACACTTAACTGGCCAGTAATGCTTCCAGAACCCTGTCTAATCTGGCCCATAGACAAACTCTCTAAAGCTTTAAGGTCAATCTTGTCGATATTTACAGTCAGGTCTAATGCGTTTTCCGTATTGGTATAATAGAAACCATTTACCCGCAATTCATGGACGCCTGTTAAAGCAATATTTGTTTCAAAGGCATTTTCAGTATTGTTATTTACTGCCACGCGGAGCGTACCCAGCTGATCCTTTTGATAGCGTAACTGATCTATCGTCATATTTGCTTCAAACTTAGGGCTAGCCATTAGTTCTTTCACATCTACAGTTCCATTGATCACCCCACCTACTAATGAACTATCCTGATCTGCAAATTTGGTTAAAGTCTCTATTCTGAAATCTTTAAATTCTACCTTAAGCGGAGAATTTGGTGTTGCATTCAGGCTATTAATACTCAGCAGCTGATTACCCTTACTCAGGTTAAATTGGTTAGCTAATATTCCTGATGCACCAAATTGAAGATAGTTTTCTGGTGATACTGCCCATTTTTCATAATCAAGCAATAATTTATTCGGATCAAAACTGAACTGGTAGTTTTTATCCATTGATTTAAATGTACCGCCAAGTACATATTTATCTTTAAGCTTACTGTCCCTCAGGTAAATATTTACACCCAATACATTATTGTCTGCCTGGCCACTTAGTTCCGTATTGTATAATGCTAGTGAAGGGCTTTGTACATGTCTTACCAACAGTTTGTAATTCAGCTGCTCGTTGCTGTTGTCTACTGTTAATTTTGTGCTGTCCACCTTATAATCTCCATATACCACCTGTGGTACCCAGGCATTCATGATCAGGCTGTCTTTTTGTGTGTCTAGCAAACCACTGATCCTTGCTGCAGAGAACGTAGTTAATGCAGGTACAAACTGCTTAATAATCTTGCTGTCATAGATATTCATGCTAAACCTAAACCGCTGTTCAGGTATTTTTGTCACCGCTCCAAAAGCGTAATATTTATTAATCTGATTAATGACAGCTGCACCCAAATTAGTTAACTGATATTTACCATCTACCCTGGCGCTTAAGATTTCAGATTTTAAAGTAAGTAAGTTCCGCTCTGCACTAGCCTCAGAATGTACATCAATCGTATCTACATTAATCTTCTGCCCATCTTTTACGACTTGCAGGCTTCTGATACTTACATCCCCGTTCAGGTAATCTGCATCGGCTGTTTTGATATCTGCTTTAACTAATCCTGCCATCATAAATGGTGCAGGACTGAAATTAAGTTTTTGCAAATCTATCTGTTTTAAGTTTAGATCTGCTTTTACCGCAGGATATTTACCGGCCATATTTACAAATGCGGTCAGACTAAAATTAGCATTGCTATCGGCCATACTGCTTTTCAGATTAAGTTTTTGTGCAGCATAAGTTCCGCTCAGCAATAAGTTTCTATAGGTATACTTGTTATAAGCAGCGCTAACCAGTTGTGCGTTCACTTTTGCTGCTGCTGTTTTAGCATCTAACCCGGTTCCGCTTATCTTCGCTTTAACTGTTATTCTGCCTAATGTTTTTTGCATTTTTAACAAACGGCCCACATTAAAATTATTCAGGTTGATATCTGCTGTATAGCTTTCCCTGCCTTTTGCGCCTTTCATTGAAGCCAGTAATTTTGCAGATCCCATATCTGTATTGATATTAAAACCTGTATTGAAATTGGTCATTGATCCTTTAAACTTACCATTGGCTACAATACGGTTAGGCAATTCAATATTGGCAGGTAATGTATTCTTTGGAATCACGACCAGAAGATCACTTTTAGTTAATGAGAAACGTTTAATGTTTAGATCCAGAAAAGTTTTATTTACATCTGGTAATCCTTTTACAGTACCAGACACATCAATATTGGTACTCTTTAAACCAGTAATCTGCAACTGTGGAATAGAAAGATTATTCATATACCCATGCACCTTTGCCGTAATTTTTATTTTCTCGTTGCGGTAATTTGCTGGCACAGCATCACTAAAGTAAGTAGCATCTTTTAAGCCTAGAACAGAGTTTTTAAGTTGCAGCGCTAATTTTACTCTTTCAGGATGTTTAGTCAGGTCTTCCAGAGAAGTATAGTTAAGTTCTGTATTGTTCTCTATATTGGTATTTGGTGTTTTAAAAACAAAATTGCTCAGCTTGATGGTTTTATCATTATAGATCACATCGCCCTGCAATTTGCTCAATTCAAAACCACTTTTTTCTTTCATCGAACCACTCTTTACATTCACTTTTATTCCAGCATTGCTGTAGGAAAGTGCTTCAGCAGTTAAGCCCAGTCCATTTATTTTTAAGTGGTTAAAGTCCATTCCGCTTTTTGCTGGTTTAACAGCAAGGTTGTCAAACTGGATATTGTTATTTGCAAGGTTTAATGAGTTCACCAGTACTGCCATCGCAGAGGGTTTAGCGGCTACTGTATCGGTACCCTTAACCGGAGGAGCTACTGCCACTGGTTTAAAAGCAAAAAGAATGTTTGATTTATTTAATGTGGCGTCATCCAGTTTAAAGTTACTGCTGTTGAGATCTGCAAATAATTTAGTTAAGGTAAGCTCATTTATATTCAGATTAGCACGCATGTCGGATAACCTATCATTGAAATCAATCTTCACATTATTAAAGGCTACATCTTGTACTTCTACTGTAGGTAATTTGCCAGTAGCTGTTTTTGCAGAGTCAACACTTTTTTCCAGGTGAGCAGCTAACTGTGTAAGCGGTTTCTGCTGTAAATATTTAAGAGTGGTGTTTTTTAAGGACAGGTTTTTAATTACATAATGCTGTTTCTCCATATCGAAGTCTTTCACATTTGTTTCAAATTCGCCCAGGTGCATGCTTACATCATTCCCAGCAACATCATCCCGGTATACAATTCCGATATCTTTAAAACTAACCTTGCTGATGGAAAATTTCATTGTAGAAGTGGAATCTTTTTCTACTTCAGCATCCGGTTTTTTTTGCTCAGACATGAAAGCATCCAGCAGAAAAGAGAAGTTAAATGTACTATCCGGCGCAATGCGGGTAACATTCGCCCTCATTTTTTCCAGCTCTATATTATTGATCTCTACTTTGTTGCTTAATAATTTTAATAAACTGATATCAACAGATAATTTTTGTGCATATAATAAGGTATCACCTTTTTTATCTTCCATATAAAAGTTGTTAAGTACAACATCCTTTGGAAGGGCAATTTTTATACTTTCCAATCTAACTTCTGTATGGGTTTTGTTTTTCAGGTAGTTAATGGCTTTGCCTTTAACGAAGTTCTGAACGGCGGGTATGTTCAAAGAGATCGCAATGAGCACCACCAACATGATTATGCTGGCAATTACCCACAAAACAATTTTTAAACTTTTGCGTACGTATTTATTCAATGGATGAAATTTGAGCGGTTTACACTAGGGTGACATTAACTAAAACCATGCCATATGGTTTTTGAATTAGGTGTATAACACTAATCAGGGACATTTGTTTAATTAATTTCGAACTCCTTTAAGTTGTGAAGGTATTTCTTTTTTGGAATTTTACTGTTTTTTTTAACAATTAGCTTTCAGTGATTTCCAGGGTTTTCTCTAAAACCTTTTCTGAAAATCATTATATTTGTTATCCGCTGTATTTTTAACTGGTACAGCTGCCTGTAAACCATTCAATTTTCTATGAACAAATTAAATTTTTCCATTGATTATGAAGCCTATGATCATCTTCATGAATTAAATGATATAGATCAATCTCTTTGCAAAAAAGCGGAAGCGGCGCTAAGTACCTCTTATTCTCCTTATTCAAATTTCAAAGTTGCTGCCTCAGTACGGTTAGATAATGGAACTATTATAACTGGAAGTAACCAGGAAAACCTGGCTTACCCATCAGGCCTTTGTGCAGAACGGGTAGCTCTTTTTACAGTGGGCGCTACTTATCCAGATGCTATCATTGAAAGTATGGCCATTACCGCATATACTGACAAATTTAAAATTATACATCCAGTTACCTGTTGTGGAGCTTGTTTACAGGTCATGTCAGAATTTGAACGTAAGCAAAATAAAGAGATTGAGGTTATTTTCTACTGTCTTGATGGGAAAATACTAAAAGTTAAAGGAATAAAGAGCCTGCTTCCCTTCGTATTTGTCGAAGACCGTTTAATCGGCTAATCCTTAATATTTTTATTTTTAAACATCTCTTCACAGACTGTGGGAAAATTGTGTTCCCAAATTCTAACAGGATGCCTTATATTTACAGTTCCCAAAACCTTTTTTAATGAGCGACGAATTAGATAATAACGTAAACGAAGAGACAAAACATACCGTAATACCTATTAATGGTCTTTACGAAAACTGGTTCCTCGATTATGCCTCTTATGTAATTTTAGACCGGGCGGTTCCCCATATTAACGATGGTTTAAAACCCGTTCAGCGCAGGATCATGCACTCTCTTAAAGAGATGGATGACGGGCGTTTTAATAAAGCAGCAAATGTGATTGGCAACACCATGAAGTATCACCCGCATGGCGATGCTTCTATTGGAGATGCAATGGTTCAGATCGGTCAGAAAGATTTGCTGATCGATTGCCAGGGAAACTGGGGTGACCCTGTTACCGGTGATAGTGCTGCTGCCCCCCGTTATATTGAGGCACGTCTGTCAAAGTTTGCAAATGAAGTGGTGTTTAATTCTGACACGACCATCTGGCAGCTGAGTTATGATGGCCGTAACAATGAACCCCTAACTTTACCTGTTAAATTTCCTTTATTGCTTGCCCAGGGGGCTGAAGGGATTGCTGTTGGTTTAGCTACGAAGGTAATGCCGCATAATTTTATAGAACTGCTGGATGCTTCTATGGAGATCCTGCAGGGAAATCGTCCCAATATCCTTCCTGATTTCTTTACCGGCGGAATGGCAGATTTCTCTGCTTATAATGAAGGAATGCGTGGCGGTAAAGTGCGTGTACGCGCTAAAATAACAGAAAAGGATAAGAAAACGCTGGTGATTACGGAAATCCCATATAGCACCACAACGGGTTCTGTAATTGATAGTATCCTCTCTGCTAATGATAAGGGGAAGATCAAGATTAAGAAAATTGAAGACAATACAGCTGCACATGTTGAAATTGTAATCCAGCTGGCTCCGGGCATCTCTCCTGATGTGACTATTGATGCGCTGTATGCTTTTACCTCTTGTGAAGTATCCATATCTCCTAATACCTGTATCATCAAGGATGATAAACCTCAGTTTTTGAGTGTAAACGATATTCTGGAGCAAAATACGCAAAACACTAAAAATCTGTTAAAAAAGGAACTGGAGATCAAGCTGCATGAACTGATGGAGAAAATCTTCTTTAGTTCTTTGCTGAAGATCTTTATCCAGGAAGGGATGTATAAGAACCCTGACTATGAGAATTCTGGAAACTTTGATACCGTAGTTGGTGTCTTAAACTTGCTTTTTGCTCCTTTTAAAGAGCAGCTTTACAGGGATATCCAACCGGAAGATCTGAAGAAACTGATCGATAAGCCAATGAGCAGCATCACCCGCTTTGATGTAAAGAAAGCAGATGATCAGATGAAAGCCCTGGCTGATGAAATTAAAGTAGTAAAAAACCACCTTCGTCACCTTACTGAATATGCCATTGCCTGGTTCCAGAAGTTAAAGGATAAATATAGCAAGGGCAGGGAACGCAAAACGGAAATCAGGCTGTTTGATAGAGTGGAAGCTTCTAAAGTCGCCTTAGCAAATGTTAAGGTATATATGAACCGGGAAGACGGTTTTATTGGAACCGGACTTAAAAAGGATGAATTTATTGCAGATTGTTCTGATCTGGACGATATCATTGTATTTAGAGAAGATGGTAAGTGTATCATTTCTAAAGTTGCCGATAAGCAGTTTGTAGGTAAAGGCATCATTTATGCACAGGTATTTAAAAAGAATGACGAACGTACGATCTATAACATGATCTATAAAGACGGCGCGAGTGGTGTTTCTTATATCAAACGTTTTGCTGTGATGGGGGTGACCCGTGATAAAGAGTATGACTTAACTAAAGGTAGTAAAGGTTCTAAACTGTTATATTTTACGCCTAATCCTAATGGAGAAGCGGAAATTATTACAGTAATGCTTAAGCCACATACCAAATTGAAAAAACTACAGTTTGATGTTGATTTTGCAGATATCGCCATTAAAGGCCGGGCTTCTCAAGGTAATATTGTTTCAAAATATCCTGTTAAAAGGGTTTTGCTTAAAAGCAAGGGTGTATCTACATTATCTGGCTTAAAGATTTGGTATGATGAGCTCTTAAGAAGGCTAAATGTAGATGGCAGAGGTAAATATCTTGGTGAATTTGATGGTGATGATAAAATCCTGCAGGTACACAAAGATGGGTGGTACGAACTTAGTTCTTTTGAATTGAGCAACCATTTTGATGCAGACCTGATCCTGATCCAGAAGTTTGATCCTGAAAAGCCTTTTACTGTAGTGCAGTATGAAGGGAAAGCTAAAAATTACTTTATTAAACGTTTTGTCTTTGAGCCGATCGCTATAGGAAAGAAACAGAGCTTGATTAGTGAAGAGGCCGGGTCAAAATTCATGTACCTGACCAGCAATCCTGCTGCTACCTTAACAATCGATGTATTAAAAGGTAAGACCCAAATACCGGAAACCTTAGAAATTGTTCTGGCAGAATTTATAGATCTGAAAGGTATAAAGGCCAATGGTAACCGGATGAGCCAGCATGATGTGCAAGAGATTAAGATGAGCAATCATGAAGAAAATGAACTGAAGCTGGAAGAGGATGTTAAAGAGGAAGAGCTGTTTGTGGCAGAAGAAGGAAATGATAATGAACCGAAGGATGATTTAGAAGAAACGGAAATTTCAGAACCGGAACCTGCAGATGATACGGAAGAGGAGCCTGTTCATGATGCTGTTGCAGAAGAGGAACCTGAAGTTAGTGACCTTGCAATTGAGCAACCTGTAATGGACGGACCTGAAATTGAGGAACTAAAAAAAGATGAAAAAATAACAGAAGAAATAAAGGCTATTGAAGAAGTTGCAGCTAAAGAAGTTGTTGCAGAACAGGCTAAAACAAGCGAAGCAGATAAAACTTTAAAAGTGAATAAGGCTGCGGCACCAGTTAAAAAAGCATGGTCTACCAGTACTGCTCCTGTAAAAGAAGAAGTTGTTCCTGTGGCAACGCCGAAAAAGGAAGAGATTCCTGCGGCTGATCCGGTAACTCCTGAAGAACCAGCTCCGGCAGTAAAACCTTCGAAACAAAAGCGTAATGACGATTCAAAGAGTAAAGTAACAAAAGAAAATAAGCCAGGAAAGGATATCAAGCTTGAAATTACTAATCCTGATGATATTGATATAGATGATAAAGGGCAGATTGGGTTGTTCTAACTGAAGAAGTTAGGCCAGCGTTCTGCTGCCATAATAAAGGATATTCCGAAGATAGCTGAGGACAGGAAAAAATTCCAGTCCCACTTCTTCACTTTGAAAAGATTGATCAAAATAAAGGAGATCAGCAGAATGCCCAATACAATGATGATCTGGCCAAATTCAAGGCCAGCATTAAACGCAAAAAGCTCTGTAACGATGCTGGTACTTTTGCCAAGCAGGCTGTTCAGGTAGTTTGAAAATCCCAAACCATGGATCAGGCCAAAGAAAAGAGCAAGGATGTATTTTAACTGTACGCCCTTTGGCCTGGATTTTCCGGCAAGAATATTTGAAGCTGCTGTAATCAGTATGGTTACAGGAATTAGAAATTCGATTAAGTCTGTTTTGATGTGAATAATCTTCAATACGCTTAGAGCCAGTGTAATACTATGCCCTATGGTAAATGCAGTAACCAGGATAAGTACTTTTTTCCAGTCAGACAATAGATAAGTTCCGCATAAAACCATCACAAACAGGATATGATCATAACCTTTCCAGTCTAAAATATGTTGCCAGCCTAATTCAAAGTATAAAGGGAAATCCTGCATCAGGCCAAAGTATTTAATTTTTCTTAATTAAAAAAACTGGATCTGTGGTTAAACTAAAGATCTGTAATTTAGCCATCTTTGAAAATCGGGCCATCGCGTTAAAAAAGAGGGCAATTAACAGGTATATAAATATGAAGTGGGAAAATTTACTATCGGCTAAACGCTGGGGAGATGAAGCAAGATTTGCGGGAAATCAAAAAGAAGCGCGGTCTGAATTTCAGCGTGATTATGACCGGATCATCTTTTCTTCCCCTTTTAGAAGACTCCAGAATAAAACACAGGTCTTTCCATTGCCAGGAAGCGTATTTGTGCACAACAGGCTAACCCATAGCTTAGAAGTAGCTAGTGTAGGCCGCTCATTGGGAACCATTTTTTATAACAGGATGAAGGCCGTTGATGCGGGAATTGATGAATCATGCCCGCTGCTTATCGAAGTAGGTAATATCATTGCTTCTGCTTGTCTTGCACATGATCTTGGTAATCCTGCATTTGGGCATTCAGGTGAATCTGCAATTTCGCATTATTTTACCACCGGTGATGGCAAGATTTATCAGGATTTAGTGAGCAAGGCTGAATGGGAAGATCTGATCAACTTTGAAGGTAATGCCAATGCCTTGCGTATTCTGACCCATCCCTTTGCAGGAAAAGGAACTGGTGGGTTTGCACTAACCTATGCTACCTTAGCTTCTATTGCCAAATATCCCTGTGCGGCTCTTGCCGGCCACGATAAGAGTAATATCTATACAAAAAAGTATGGCTTCTTTCAATCTGAGCAAAGTGGGTTTAAGAAGATCGCTGAAGAAATGGAACTGATCAAGGTACAAGATGAACCCATGGTTTATAAAAGGCATCCGCTAGTGTACCTGGTAGAAGCAGCAGATGATATCTGTTATAATATTATTGACCTGGAAGATGCACACCGTTTAAAAATCCTTTCCTATAAGGAAGTGGAAGATTTGCTGTTACCGCTATGTAATGACCTGGCTCTGCCTCAGCGTCTGGAAGGTATGGAGGATGATGATGCAAAGATCACCTTAATGCGTGCAAAATCTATCAGTACATTAATTGGCCAGTGTGCTAATGTATTCTACAGAGAACAAGAAGATATATTAAATGGCAATTTTAACCAGAGTTTAATGGATGCAATTGAGGAGCCATTCTTAGCAACGATGAAGCAGATTGAAAAGATTTCTGTTAAAAAAATCTATAATTATTCTTCAGTAGTCCAGATCGAAGTAGCAGGATACAAAGTAATGGGGGGATTGCTGGAAGAATTTGTTCCTGCATATTTGCAAAATGATTCAAAGTACCATAAAAAACTGGTAGAGTTAATCCCTAAGCAGTTTTTAACCACGCAGACGGATACCTATACCAAGATCCAGTGCGTATTGGATTTTGTGTCAGGAATGACAGACATTTATGCAGTAGAACTATTTAGGAAGATTAAAGGAATATCATTTCCTTCGATGAGCTAACCTGGTTATGCGGATAAAAAACTAAGTTAAGATCAATAATTTAAGCAAAAAAAATACGGCCCGCTTTATTGGCAGGCCGTATTTTTTTTGCTTAAATGCTATATTATTGGTATTGAATGTAGATCGGTGCAGGTTTAAGTTTGATCAGTTCTTCTGGAGTCATCATTCTGTTCGGTGCTTTCTTAAGATCATTTTTGTAGAATAATTTAAAGCCTGTAAATTGAACAGGTTCATTTTGAATGAAATAACGGTAAGTTCCTTTTTTAAGTTCTGGTTCTCCCCATCCATCCATGTGCATTACTATCTGAACCTCCGGACGTAATTTGATATTTTGATAATTGGTGACCATTTTTTTAGTAAAACGGTGAATTACAAATACTTTTGGAGGCAAATTGTATTTTGTTACCAGGTTAGCCAGGTATTGTGAACAATAATTAATATCAGCAGCATCATAGGTGCCGATTTTCTTACCTGGCTTAGCGCCATCCTTCATAGAAAATTCAGGATCGATACCTAAATTTACATGTGGCATTTTTAAGTATTTTTCTATTCTTGGCAATTCATCTTTGATATTACTTAAGGCAACTTGTAAATCTAAAAATACGATACCATCATGCATTTTAGCAATCTTAATCACAGAATCGATTTGTTTATCGCCCATCCTGTTGATATATTTTCCATCTTTTCCAGGGGTTCCGCTTGCCACAGCCGCAATGTAATGTACGCCAGCCTGAACAGGAGTAGCAGGGTCTGCTTTTTCCCATTTTTTAACTTCGGCATTCAATCTGCTCCACATTTCTTTAGGAGCATACTCACCCAATGCACCCATTTTTTTAGAGTGCAGGTTTCCGTAATAAACTATAATTCTTTTAAAAGGAAGGATCGCACCTGCCAATGGATAAGGTTGGTTTTTTACTGGCCATCTGCCTGTTGTGTCACCATTTGCCAGTTTTTTGTTCATTGCATTGTACTTAGCAGTGTCAACTGGCTTACGTGTAGTGTCTGGAGTAACCGCAGTAGAATCAGCAGTTGCATTTAAAGTTGTTTTTGTTTTGCCTTCGTCTTTTGTTGTACTCGAAGTACAATTAGCAAATAAAGCGAAGGAGGTAAATGCAATAAGAATTGTTCCTGCGAGTTGAGGTATTTTCATAGGTTATTTTGGATTATTGGTATATATTTAATCTGGTGCAAAACTACACATTCAAGAGATAAATCTTTGTACAAGTATACTATTCTTAGAATCAAGATATATTATTTTTTGTCAATTTACCTGGTAATGCTGTGCATTAAGTTAAATTATGCACAATTCAATGCAGGAGTCTTATCTTTGCAATTGATATTAACATTGAAACAGAATGAATATTATAAATAAATACAGGTTAGCTATTGTCTTTTCTATCCTGATCATCACGTTTTCCAGCTGCAAAAAAGAGAATACGATTTTTAATGATATCCTGCCATATGATGGGGGCACACTTACCTTATCTGGTATAGCATCTACTGAAACAGGAATTAATGCAGCAAATAGTGTATTTGTTGATATGAGTAGAAATACACAGACTAGTGCTTTAAGAGCGGCATGGGACCTTGGCTTTTACTGTTCAACCACTGATTTTAAAGTGATTATTAATCATTCTACAGTGGCAACAATTGTGCAGATCAATAAAACAGACTTAAGTGCGGTTACATCTGCTGATATCGCTTCCCTTCCAAATGATTCCAATACCCTCATTGTAGGTGCAAATGCAGCGATGACAACAGTAGATCCGGTAGCCGGTGATTTTTCAACTTATCTAACCGGACTGGTAATTAATAATGTATCTGCTAACGATGCAGAGAATAAAGTTTATATCCTTAACCGGGGAAGAGGCGGGAATATCGCCAACAGGGCTTTTCTTAAAATGAAGATCAACAGGCGCACTAATGGTTATACCGTAAGTTATGCGCCTATTGACCAGGCAGAGCCAAGTTCATTTGATGTACAAAAGGATGCCTCGTTCAATTTCAAGTATTTATCCTTTAGTAGTGCTTCTGTGGTCGTAGAGCCTGCAAAGGCGAACTGGGATTTTGAATGGACATTAAGCACTACTAAAAACGCGGTTACAGGTCTGCCTGTAGCTACGCCAGATTTTGTACAGATTAATTTTGGTGGTGGTGTGAAAGCTGCTGAAGTGATTTTTGGTACTGATCTGACAAAAAATTATGACAGTTTTCAGGATTCTGATATTGAGAGCCTCACTTACCTCGGCACAAGAGAAGTTATTGGCACTAACTGGAGAAATGCAGCCACCTCTAATGCCTCCGTATTAAATATCAATAATGACCGGTTTTATGTGATCCAGGATCCTGCAGGAAATTATTATAAATTAAGGTTTAGCGGAGGAGGGCGTGGTAGGCCTGAGCTTGTATTTAAGCTTTTAAGAGCAGCAGAGATACTACATTAGACCGCAGATCAAAGATGTTTAACAGTTTTGCTCCTTAAGAAGCAAAACTGTTAAATTTACCGAATACGCCTAATGGCAATTTGATACCTGAGGTAGCCTGAAGATAAAGCTCACCAGTTTCCAGATTTTTTACTTGTGGAAAAGAAGTCTTAATTAGGTTTTCTACGATTACAGAAGAGAATCCCAGAGAATAAGTGTTTAAGATCAGGAAGTGTTCTTCCTCATCCAGCAACTGTACAACATCATGCATCATTTCCTGGATATGATCTTCCAGCTTCCATTTCTCGCCATTAGGGCCATGTCCAAATGCAGGTGGATCTAAAATGATACCGTTATATTTTTTTCCGCGTTTTAATTCACGCTGTACAAACTTCAAAGCATCTTCCACTACCCATCTTACATCTTTTAACTGAGATAGTTCCTGATTTTCATTGGCCCAGTTTACCACTTGTTTAATAGAATCTACGTGTGTGGTATCCGCTCCTGATGCTTGTGCGATCAGTGACGCTGCTCCAGTATAAGCAAAAAGGTTAAGCACTTTAGGCTTTGGGTTTTTGAATCTTTTTATCGAAGAAGAGATATAATCCCAATTTACTGCCTGTTCTGGAAAAACACCAACATGTTTAAAAGAAGTAAGGCCTAAACGAAGGTTGATCTTAACCTCATCATTCCGGTATTCTACATTCCAGCGGTCTGGTAAATGGGCAGAAGTTTTTAACCACTCTCCTGAAGTAGCAGAACGGCCCTTGAATTTGATATGGGTTAGTTTTTTCCATTCTTGTTCCGGCAAGGTTTTTTTCCAAACTGCTTGTGGTTCTGGTCTGCATAATACCAGGTTACCAAAGCGTTCCAGTTTTTCAAAATCGCCACAGTCAATTAACTCATAATCTTTCCAGTGCGTGGGCGTTAATAGGCTTATCATAAAAGGGGGTTGTACAAATGTTATTAAAAGTTTTTCTTGGCAGCTTTCATAAAACGGCTGGCAAAAACAAAATCGTTAAGTTCAGCAATATCGGTATGGGCGATCTCTTTGTTAGAGCCTTCCCAGAATTTTTTACCTTCATGTAAGAAGAGGATATAATCACCAATTCCCATTACAGAATTCATATCATGGGTAACTACAATTGTAGTGGTATTATATTCTTCAGTGATTTCTTTGATCAGCTCATCAATAACGATTGATGTTTTAGGATCAAGGCCTGAATTAGGCTCATCACAAAACAAATATTTAGGGTTCATCGCTATCGCACGGGCAATACCTACACGTTTCTTCATTCCACCAGAAAGCTCTGCTGGAAAAAGCTTGTTCTTATCTGGCAGGTTTACACGCTCCAGACAAAAATTAACACGTTCTAATTTTTCTTCAAAGGATTGTTCTGTAAACATATTCAGAGGAAACATAATGTTTTCCTCAACGGTCATAGAGTCAAAAAGAGCAGAACCCTGAAAAAGCATACCTATCTCTTTACGGATTTCAATACGCTGCTCAAAGTCCATTGCTGTAAATTCCCTTCCATCGTACTCAACTATTCCTTTTTCAGGAGTATGGAGTCCGATCATACATTTTAGCAAAGTAGTTTTTCCTGATCCGGAACCACCAATGATCAGGTTGGTTACGCCAGCTTCAAACTTGGCAGATATACCTTGAAGGACAACATTTGACCCAAAAGATTTTTCAATGTCTTTGATTTCGATCATAATAATAACTGGGTTACAATGTAATCACAGGCTAAGATACTGATACAGCTCACCACAACTGCTCTGGTACTTGCCTGGGCAACTTCTAATGCACCACCTTTCACGTAGAAACCTTCGTAAGCAGGAACAGTAGTAATAATGAAACCAAAAACAAAGGCTTTAACTAAGGCTACAACAATTGTATATGGATTAAAATCAGTGGTGATACCCTGTACATATTCTGCTGCTGATACTGCACCCGATAAGGTTCCTCCAAAGAAACCACCAGTGATACTTAACACCATTGCAAAAATAACCAGGATAGGTACCATCGTGATTCCTGCAATTACCTTTGGAAGAATCAGGTAGCCCGGAGAATTAATACCCATAATCTCTAGTGCATCAATTTGCTCACTTACACGCATCGTTCCTATTTCAGAAGAAATGGCAGAACCAATTTTACCTGCAAGAACAATAGCCGTAATGGTAGGGCTTAATTCAAGTATACTAGAATCACGTGTTACTGAACCAATAATGGTTTTAGGAATAAAATCGCTAACCAGCTGAAAAGCGATCTGTAAGGTCATTACCGCACCAATAAAAGTAGAAATGATGGCAATCAGGCCAAGGGAGCCGACTCCGATAAAATCCATTTGCTGAAAAATGGCTCTAAGGTATATCTTAAACTTTTCGGGTCTTCTGAATACTGCTTTTAACAGCAGCAGATATTTACCAAAATTGGTGAAGTTCATTCGGTGGGAAATTAGCTAATGTATTAATACTATATAATACAAAGAAACAATAAAAATTGTTGTGGCTTTCTTTATTTATTAAAAATATTCTGCGCTTTGAGGATAAATGCGGTTTTTTGCAGATTATAATCTGGGAAAAATGAATGCAATTGTAACGGGGGCTACCAAAGGAATAGGAAAAGCGATCGCTGTAAAGCTTGCAGAGCAGGGATATAACCTTGCGGTTTGTGCAAGAAACTACACAGCGCTCGCGTTGCTGGCTAAAGAATTAGACTATACTGGTGTAAAAGTGTTTTACCAGTCTGTAGATTGCAGCAGCAAAGAAGAAGTATATAAGTTTTGCAGCCTTGTAACCGAAGAATTTGGCACAATAGATGTCTTGGTTAACAATGCAGGATCTTTTATTCCTGGTTTACTATTGGATGAACCTGATGATGCCTTTGAACAGCAGCAATTGCTAAACATAAATAGTGCATATTATTTATCTAAATTTTTCGGTAAAATTATGCGTAAACAGCTTAAAGGACACATCTTTAACATCTGTTCAGTAGCCAGTAAAGAAATAATAGAAAATGCAGGTAGTTACTGTGTAACTAAATCGGCGTTGCTCAGTCTTAATTATGTATTGCGGCAAGAGTTATCAAAATACAACGTAAAAGTAACGGCAATTTTGCCTGGTTCTACACTAACAGCATCTTGGGAAGGAACAACGATCCCAAAGGAGCAATTTGTACAACCTGAAGATATTGCAAATGCTTTATATGCTACACTGAACTTAAGCAGTGGGGTAAATGTTGAAGAGATTATTTTAAAGCCGTTACAATTTAATAGCTAAAATATATAGGAGAGTATTTTATGGAAAACAGATTATTAAGAAACGAACACGACAAAGTTATTGCCGGCGTTTCATCAGGATTAGCATCCTATATGCAAGTGGATGTAACAATTATTAGGTTACTGTTTGTTCTTTCTACTATCTTTTTGGTAGGAACAGGCATATTGGTTTATTTAGTAATGTGGATTGTAGTACCGGTTAATGATGATCCGGCCGCTAAATTCAATAAATTTAATGATTATTTTAAAAAGCAGAACCAGACTGGATTTAATACACCGCCACCCTTTGGCCAGGCAAATCCTTTCCATATGGGGAGTGCAACTGGTACTTCAGGAGAAACCGGACCAAAAACTGCACCTGCTGGAAATTGGAATAACCCAGAGGACCCTAAAGTAATGCCAAAGAATAGTGATACCGGAAGAATGGTGGGGGGATTGTTTTTACTCGTTATCGGTCTATATTTTCTGATGAATGAATTTAACTTTATTCCTTACTGGTTTGAAATTGGAAGATTATGGCCATTGGTATTTGTAGCTATTGGTTTAAGCTTTATCCTTAAATCAAAAAGAAAAAACGATTGGGAAAACTTGAAAACCCAACAAGATGAATCCGCTGCAGCGAACACCGCCGATAAAAATGCGCCAGCAGAAGACCATAGTGCAAGTTTCACTGCGCCTAACGTAGATTATACGGCACCTAAAACCTCTGGAATAGATTTGGAAAAAAACAAAGAAACAGGAGAACAACGGTAAGGCAGTTGATTTGGTCTAGCTGTATAGCTAATAATAGCGTTGAAATAAAAAAGATAATTTAGGTTAATATCAGGAGCGCGGCTCTTTTGAATAGCCTGCTAAAAATAATTATATGAAACTAAATAGAGTAATATGGGGCATTGTCCTCCTGTTTGTAGGTATCGTCCTCTTACTGGAAAACTTTAATGTGATCACTTTTTACTGGAGAAATGTATGGGGCTTCTGGCCGGTATTGTTAATTATCTGGGGAGTAAACATTCTGTTCAATAAAAACAAATCAGAAACAGGTAACCTGATCAGCATTGGGATATTGGTAGTGATGCTTGGGGTCGTTTTTTATAAGGGCCAGCAGCCTCCGGTAAATAAATACTGGTTTGGAGAGCGTTTCTCTAAAGATCTTGATATTGACATCAATGATAATAAAAGCGATTCGGTTGACAAAATAAGTTTTTCTGAACCTATGGTTGGCAGCGACAGTACAAAAAAAGCCATTTTAAATATTTCTGGCGGTGGTACTTCCTTTGACCTTAAAGGAGAAACAGATCAGCTAATTGTAGCAGATGTAGAACGCAGGAGAGGTAATTTTATCCTGCAAAAGGAAAGCAATGATTCTGTAAATACAATCACTTTTAAAATGAAAGGCAAGAAAAATGGCTGGTCATTTGGTGATGGGGGCAATGAAGTAAACCTGCTCATGAATACTAAGCCAGAATGGACAGTAAATATGAATATGGGCGCTGGAGAAGTAGACATGGATTTTTCTGACTATAAAATGAGAAGTTTCAAGTTTGATGGTGGCGCAGCTTCACTGGATATTAAAATAGGTGAGCTATTGCCAATAACCGATGTCGTGGTTAAAACAGGTGTAGCTGACGTAAATCTTAAAGTACCCGAAGCCTCTGGATGCAGGATCAAAACTAATACGGGGTTATCTTCTAAAGATTTTTCAGGTTTTATTAAGATAGATAATGGGAATTATGAAACTCCTAACTTTAAATCTGCAGCCAAAAAGATTTTTATAAATCTGGACGGTGGATTAAGTAATTTTGAAGTGAACAGATACTAGAATCAATTGGATCAGCAACCACCTATTGCCTACACCATTGTGGTGAATGGAAAACCAGAAGGGCCTTATTACCTGGATAGTTTGAAAAAGATCAAGATCCTGCCGGGAACTTTTGTAAGAAAACCCGGTATGGATGATTATAAAGAAGCGCATGAGTTCCCGGAACTACGTGCGCTTTTTGGTTTCAGCTATGAACAGACCGCACCACAGTATTTTGCCTCTTTTGATCAGCGTTTGCTGGCTTTAGTTATAGATTACTTTGGAGTCTTGCTGTGTTATATGATGATCTTGCTGATCAGCTTTCTTTTTATAGAAGAAAAAGCAGACCGGATTAGTGCCGGGTTAATTTTCCTTCCTGTTATCCCTTTTATTAAATTTATTTATAGTGCTTTTGCAGAAGCTTCCGTAAAACAGGGCACTATAGGTAAACAATTGCTAAATATAAAAGTGACCAATATGGCAGGTCAAAGAATCAGCCTGTCTGCTGCATTTGGGCGTAATGCTGCTAAAGTCCTTTCTATGCTTCCTTTATTTTTTGGCTACCTCTACAGTTTTTTAAATAAGAAGCAGCAAAGCTGGCATGACATTGCAGCAAACACCTTAGTGGTAAAAGAGCGTCTAATCTGATCAAAATTGTTTTTGAGCCGTAAATTTTCGGCTATCGGACTTGATTTGATAGTATTTAGTATAAATTGAATCTTAATCTTTTATCTTTGCAGGGTATGGAAAACGTTTCAGCACTACAGGAATTAGCCGGAGGATATTGCAATGATTTAGGTAAGTACTCCAGGTTTTTAACACGTGAAGTTCATATAGGAGCGATTCCTATGGGTGGATTGAATCCAATCCGGATCCAGTCTATGACTACTACTGATACGATGGATACCGCAGGTACGGTAGAGCAAACCATTAGAATGGTAGAATCCGGATGTGAATATGTAAGGATCACTGCCCCTAGCATGAAAGAAGCTGAAAATCTGAAAGAGATTAAAAAACAGCTGCGCATGCGCGGATATGATGTTCCCCTGGTAGCAGATATTCACTTTACGCCTAATGCAGCAGAAGCTGCTGCCCGGATTGTAGAAAAAGTGAGGATCAATCCAGGTAATTACGCAGATAAAAAACGATTTGAAAATATAGAATATACACAACTGGCTTATCAGGCCGAACTGGAACGTATTTACAAGAAATTCTCCCCGTTAGTGAAAATCTGTAAGGAATATGGAACAGCGATGCGGATTGGTACAAACCATGGCTCTCTATCTGACCGGATCATGAGCCAGTATGGAGACACCCCGCGCGGAATGGTAGAATCTGCAATGGAATTTATCCGGATGTGTGAAGATCTTAACTATTATAACCTGGTCATCTCGATGAAAGCGAGTAATACCCAGGTAATGGTACAAGCTTATCGATTGCTGGTAGAAACCATGGTGAAAGAGGGGATGAACTATCCGCTCCACTTAGGTGTAACCGAAGCCGGAGACGGAGAAGATGGCAGGATCAAATCTGCAGTTGGAATTGGTACTTTACTGGAAGATGGTTTAGGGGATACCATCAGGGTGTCTTTAACAGAAGATCCTGAATTTGAAGCGCCAGTGGCAAAAGCATTAGCTGACCGTTATGTAAAACGTGCTTTACAGATAAACGGGCAAGAGCATATTTCTATTCATCATCTTCCTTATGACCCATATGCTTATAACCGGAGAATTACCTTGCCCGTACAACATATTGGCGGTCATCACCACCCGGTTGTCATGCTTGATGTGTCTTCAAAAAACTTAAAAGATCCTTATTTCTTATCAGAAGCTGGATATAAATACAACGCTGGGCTAGATAAGTATCATATGGCTGATCAGGCCTGTGACCTGGTATATCTGGGTGATGCTTTACCTTCTTTTTCTTTTCCTGGAAATTTGCGGCAGATTTACAATTACGCTACCTGGCTTGTGCTAAAAGATAAAACCAACTGCCACCCTTTAGTTAGTTTACAGGATTATACCACATTAGCGGTGAAAGATCCTATCTTAAACCTGGTTAGTGTAAATGCAAAGCATTTTGATACAGAACAGCTGAAGTCCCTTGCCAGAACTGATATATTGGTTTTAGAAACTTCTGCTGTACATGGAATGGCTGAGCAGCGTGCATTTTTTATCAATATGCTTAACCATCAGATCCAGTTACCAGTGATCATTAAAAGAAGTTATACCGCAATTAATGCAGATGATCTGATGTTATATTCAGCAACAGATCTGGGTGCTTTATTTACTGATGGTTTTGGGGATGGAGTATGGATAGATGCGGCATCGGTTGAATTACCAGTTCTTAATTCTACCAGTTTTGGAATCTTGCAAGCTACGCGTATCCGAATTTCTAAAACAGAATATATCTCTTGTCCAAGCTGTGGAAGAACACTTTTCGACCTGCAGGAAACCACACAAATGATCCGTTCCAGAACAGATCATTTAAAAGGAATCAAAATTGGTATCATGGGTTGTATTGTAAATGGACCCGGAGAAATGGCTGATGCAGATTATGGATATGTAGGAACAGGCCCTGGAAAAATCACCTTATATCGTGGTAAGGAAGTAGTGAAAAAGAATGTAAATAGTGCCTTTGCACTAGATGATCTGATTGGCCTGATTAAAGAAGATGGCAACTGGGTTGATGTAAAATAAAAGTAATGCCCTTTTTTGAAGGGCATTACCGCAGGGAAAGGACGTTGCTGTAATTTTTGCTGACCAATGATCTTATTCTTCAAAGAATATCCTCGTCTTCTCAAAAACTTCCTGCAATTTCACAGGCAATTCTGCTGCTGTATATGGATGAGAAGCACCAAAAACATGATTAGCTCCTTGTATCTTTTGTAATTTCGCTTTTGGCTGTGCCTGAGCCAGTTGCTGTGCCACATTAAATGGAACATTAACATCATCATCTCCATGCAGGATTAACCAGGGTATTTCTATAGAAGCAGCTGCGTGCAACAGGTTATACGCTTGCTGATGTGCCCTGAAATCTTCCAGCAAGCTAATGTTTAAAGGCATCTTCTCTTTAGTTCTCGCATTTTCTACAAAGATCTTTCCGGCAGATAGCCATTCCTCTTCCTGTTCTTTTTTCCAGAGTGAGCTGAAATCTGAAATCGCAGACCAGGTTACTATCTTGCTAATTCGCTTATCTGCGGCCCCTTTAATCATTACAAGCCCGCCACCTTTACTATGTCCGATTAAATAAATAGGATTTAGCGGATAGGTATGCGCAATGTAGTTAATCGCAGTATCCAGATCTTTAAGTTCTTTGCTAGTCGTGTTAGCTGCAAAAGCTTCCAGGTCAGTAACATCATTTGGCGATCTAGAGGTAACGCCGCTATGGCTCATGTTAAATTTAAAATACCGGTAGCCCAATGCTGCAAATTGAGCTGCAACAAGGTGATGTGCACCCCAATCTTTAAAACCTTTAAATCCATGAACAAACAAAATACTAGCCTTATTGGTATGGTTTTCATCGTAAGTAAGATCTCCGGATATCATTTTCTCTCCTGAGCCGGATAAAATAAATTGCTCTTTCTTTATCATATCTGCGTCTTTGTATGTTAATTAGCTATTTAAACAAACATCCGGCGCGGTTGTTTCGCAGGAATAGTTCTAATTTAAAATCTTTCTAAATTGATCTTAATTACAGCATAATGACAGACCATAATGCTTGGCTTGTTACTTTTGTTCGCACTAAAAAATTAATACAACCAATCTTGGAATATTTAAAGATACTCGCTTTCACTCACAAACAGATAGACCTAAAATCTCTAGGGAAGTTAGTTATTTGTGAGCAGACACTTGACGACAGACTGAAGAATATTCAAAAGGTACTGGATGTGAAAGAAATCTTTTACATTGGTACCTGTAACCGTGTAGAGTTTGTATTTACCAGTAAACATGAGTTAGACCGTGATTTCATTTCACGTTTTCTTACCGAGCTGAACATGGGGCTTCCGGAAGAATACATGGACCAGTTTATGAAAGGCGTCTCTGTTTATGAACAAGTAGAAGCATTTAATCATTTATTGCGTACCTCTTGCTCTTTAGAGAGCCTGGTCGTAGGTGAAAAAGAGATACTTGCACAAGTGCGCCGGGCTTATGAAGCCTGCAGGGTTGCTGGTTTTACCGCAGATTACATGCGAATGATCATGAACCGTGTAGTTAAAACAGCAAAAGAAGTTTATACCCATACCAATATTTCTAAAAATCCTGTTTCTGTTGTCTCCCTTGCTTACCGCAAGCTGCGCGACCTAACCATTCCTTCTAATTCAAGGTTACTGATTATTGGCTCTGGTGAAACCAACAAGAACTTAGCACAATATCTTAAGAAACATAAATATTCTAACTTTTCTATTTTCAACAGAACAGTAGAAAATGCTAAAAGTTTAGCAGATGACCTTAATGGCACTGCTTATCCGCTTTCTGAATTGGCAGATTTTAATAAAGGATTTGATGTGATTATCACCTGTACAGGTGCTACTGAGCCAATTATCACAGAAGAACTTTATAAAAAATTACTCAATGGAGAGACTGGAAAGAAAGTGATCGTAGATCTTGCTATTCCTAATGACGTTGCCCCATCAGTAATAAAAAACTTTCCAATACATTATATCGAGGTAGAATCCTTAAAAGAGATTGCCCGTAAAAATATTCAGGAACGTTATGATGAATTGGTAAACGCTGAGCAAATTATTGATCAGAATATCAAAGAATTTGATCTGGATCTGCGTCAGCGGAAGATTGAAATCGCTATGAGTGAAGTTCCCCAAAAGATTAAAGCTATTAAAACCAAGGCACTAGACATCGTATTTGCAGAAGAGATCAATACATTGGATGAAAATTCAAAATTGGTACTGGAGCGTGTGATGAATTATATGGAAAAGAAATATATAAGTGTACCTATGGTGATGGCAAAAGAAATCCTGGTCAACAATAGCTAATCATTTATCCTGGATTAGTCACTGCAAATACATTATTTGTTTTTATCTTAAGACTATAACTCTTTTAGGTTAAATTTGCGCAAATCTAAATACGTGATTCCTACATTAGCTTACATCAAACAAATATCAATTTATAGGCTTATGCAAGCTTCATCACCGTCAAAAACACAAATACTCTGATGAAAAAACTTATTATCGGTACAAGAGGCAGTGATCTTGCCTTATGGCAGGCTAACTTTACAAAAGACAAACTTGCAGAAATCGGGGTTGAATCTGAATTAAAGATCATCAAGACCCAGGGAGATAAAATACTTAATCTAAGGCTGGATAAGCTGGAAGGAAAGGGTTTTTTTACCAAAGAACTGGAAGAAGAATTATTAGCCGGCACTATTGATATCGCCGTGCATTCTCATAAAGATCTGCCAACTACCCATCCTGCAGGCTTAACTATCGCAGCAGTATCTGAACGGGAAGACCCTTCAGAATTATTGCTCATCTTAAAAGATTGTGTAGACGTAACTCAAAAATTATCTTTAAAAACTGGTGCACAGGTAGGTACTTCATCTAACCGCCGTAAAGCACAATTGCTGGCCTTACGGACAGACTTGAACATAGAGGATCTTAGGGGGAATATCAATACCCGGATCCAAAAATTAAGAGATGAAAATTACGATGCAATCTTACTGGCTAAAGCAGGCGTTGCCAGGCTGGAATTAGATTTAAGTGAATTTCATTTAGAAGTTATAGATCCTACAGAACTGATTCCTGCACCCGCGCAAGGTGTTTTGGCCATTCAGATCAGGGAAAATGACCACGATCTATTTGAATTGCTTCAGCGCATTAATGATGCAGAAGTTGCTGAACAGATTGCGGTAGAGCGTAAAGTGCTGAACCTTTTTGAAGGGGGCTGCCATATGCCATTAGGCTGTTATTGTAAGAAAGAAGATGGCCAATATGAGGTATGGACCTCTAAAGCTTTAAGCGGGGATGATTTTCCTAATCGTTTATTTTTAAGGGTAGATAGCCTGGAAGGTTTAGCAGAGCGGATTGTCGCTAAATTTAACCCAGATAGAAAAATGCCTGCAAGGGTCTTCATCTCCCGCGAGATCGGTGAGCAGAATTACTTTAGAAGAGCATTAGAAATAAATAACATAGCCGTAGAAGGCAGATCCCTTATCCGTACTTTTCCTATTGTAAATGTTTTAGACCCATTTTATCTGAAACATATCCACTGGATCTTTTTTAGCAGCCGTAACGGTGTAGAGTTTTTCTTTAAACTGAAGCCTGCGCTGCCAAAAAATGTGAAATTTGGTGTAGTTGGAAGAGGTTCAGAAGATGCCCTCCGCAAGTTTGGCCATTTAGCTGACTATGTTGGTGAAAGTGGTGACATTACTGAAGTTGCTGAAGACTTTGCCTTGTTAGCAGTGGATCAAACAGTATTGTTCCCAAGGGCACAAGATTCTTTGTTAACCATTCAAAAATCATTGAGTGCCACTACAAAAATTGTCGATCTGCCAATTTATGAAACTGTAATAGAAGAAAATATAGATCAGACTTATGCAGACATCCTGATCTTCACTAGTCCATCTAATGTAGAGGCATATTTTGCTGATAATCTACTGGATCCGGGCCAAAAAGTGATTGCAATAGGAAATTCTACAGGAAAGAAATTTGAGGAAATGGGTGTAGAATATACCCTGCCTTATTCTCCTGATGAAATCGGTCTGGCAGAAGCTGTATTTGGAATTGATATAAAATAAAAAAAGAGGTTGATTATGGTGCACCGTCCAAGGAGATTAAGAAAAAACCCGGTAGTAAGAGAAATGATCGCTGAAACAAGGCTTTCTAAAGATATGTTTATGTACCCGTATTTTATTGTACCGGGAAATGGCGTAAAACATGCGATAGAATCCATGCCAGGTGTAAATCACTTTTCTACAGATACTTTGATCAGAGATGTTGAAAAAGGTCTGGAGCTGGGAGTAAACAAGATCATGTTGTTTGGTGTAGGAGATGAGAAAAGTGAAGATGCACACAGTGCCTATCACGATCACTCCCTGGTTCCTGTTGCACTGCGCGAATTAAAGAAAAACTTTGGGGATGATTTGTACGTAGTTACCGATGTTTGCGTTTGTTCTTATACCACGCACGGACATTGTGGTATTTTGAAAGATGACTATGTACAGAACGATGAAACCGTAGAAGTAATCGCTAAAATGGCACTTACACATGCACAGGCAGGAGCAGATATGCTTGCCCCTTCAGATATGATGGATGGCCGGATCGCTGCCATCAGGAATTTGCTTGATAAAAACGGATATGTAAATACAGCGGTAATGTCTCATGCAACTAAATTTGCCTCTGCATATTACGGCCCTTTTAGAGAAGCCGCTGACTGTGCACCGAGCAAAGGAGATAGAAAAGCCTATCAGATGGACTTTAGAAATCCGAATGAAGCTTTAAGAGAAGCCTTGCTGGATGAAAGTGAAGGAGCAGATGTGCTGATGGTAAAACCAGCATTAGCTTACCTGGACGTAATTCATAATTTGAAACAACATTCAGACTTGCCTATCGCGGCGTATAATGTATCTGGAGAATATGCGATGGTGAAAGCTGCCGCAGAGCGTGGATGGATCGATGAGCAGAAAGTAGTGATGGAAACAATGTATGCCTTTGCACGTGCAGGAGCAAGTATTATTACAACTTATCATATTAGAGATATGGTAGAAAAGAACTGGATTTAATATGTTAGAATCATTAAAAAAGATGTTTTCGGGAAATGAAGGTGATATGCCTGTAAACACAGGAAGTAAACCAGATATTTCAAGAGAAAAGTCTGCCGAGTTATATGAAAAGGCTAAAACCTATTTTCCTGGTGGGGTAAATTCACCAGTAAGAGCTTTCAAATCTGTTTACGGTACACCACTGTTCATCCAAAAAGGGGATGGATGTTTTGTATGGGATGCAGATGGAAATCAGTTTATTGATTTCTGTGGAAGCTGGGGTCCGCTTATTTTAGGACATAACCCGGCAAAGGTACGGGAGAAAGTAACAGAAGTAATGCAGAACGGTATGAGTTTCGGTGCACCAACTGCATTAGAAAATGAACTGGCCGAACTGATCATTAAAAACAATAAGCACGTTGAAAAAATTCGTTTTACCAGCTCTGGAACAGAAGCGGTAATGTCGGCTATTCGTTTGGCACGCGGGTACACCGGCAGAGATAAGATCCTGAAATTTGAAGGCTGTTATCACGGGCACAGTGACTCTTTGCTGGTAAAAGCAGGTTCAGGATTAGTGACCTTTGGAGAAACTTCTTCTTTAGGTGTACCAAAATCTTTCGCTGCAGAAACTATCGTTGTTCCCCTAAATGATACTACAGCATTAACCCAGGCATTTGAACAATTCAAAGATCAGATTGCTGCGGTAATTATTGAAGGTATTCCTGCTAATAATGGATTATTGATCCAGGATCAGGCTTATATTGATTTTCTTCAGCAAATCTGTAAAGACAACAATACACTGCTGATCTTTGATGAAGTAATTACTGGCTTTAGGTTGGGTTTTGAAGGTGCTGCTAGTCATTACGGTGCCAAACCGGATATTGTCACTTATGGCAAAATTCTTGGTGGAGGTTTGCCAGTGGGGATGTATGGTGCTTCTGCAGAAATCATGGGACATATTTCTCCTGATGGCGGAGTTTATCAAGCCGGTACATTATCAGGCAACCCTGTTGCGATGGCTGCTGGTATTGCACAATTAACAGAGCTATTAAAATCAGGTTTTTACAAAGAATTAAACAATAAAGCAGCAGAATTTGCAGCAAGTATCCAGCGTTTTGCGACTGCCAGAAATTATAAATTCAAAGTGTTTAATGTAGGGTCTATCTTTTGGTTTGCCTTTACAGATAAAGATAAGATCCAGTGCGCAGAAGATATTGACCCTGCAAGTATGGAGAAATTCAAAATCATGCACCGTGAACTTTTAAACAGGGGTATTTATATGGGGCCTTCTGGTTACGAGGTTGGTTTTGTCTCTGCAGCACACACTAAAATAGAGCTTGAAAAAGCAAAAAGGGCAATTCTGGAAGCACTGGACATTGTTTTCAGAAATAAGTAATATTAACACTATATTTAAACAGTTTTAAAGCTATTTTGAAGAAATCGATCATCATATTCTACTTCATGTTGCTGTACTCTTTAGTACAGCTGATCTCTTGGGGAACGCTTGTTGTTAAACTGCAGCCTTCCCGTATGGCTATGGTCATGGGAGAGGGGTCTGTCTTTTTATTCCTTTTATGTATTGGAGCTTATTTTTTGCACCAGTCGATAAAAAAAGAAGACCTGCTGCGCGAACAGCAGCAAAACTTTCTTTTGTCAGTTACCCATGAATTAAAATCACCTTTAGCAGCAATTAAATTATCATTGCAGACCATTGTAAAACGTGATCTGGATAAGGCCCGTCAAACCTCTTTACTGAGTAATTCTCTTAAAGATATTGAAAGGCTGGACGATCTGGTAGAGAACATGCTGCTGGCAACCAGAATTGAGAACCGTTCTTACTCTTTTCCAAAAGAGGAATTCGATTTTTCAGAACTTGTAGTTAAAATTACAGATCGTTTACAGATTCATTCCTGTGGGTGTGAACAAGTGATTAATCCAACCATTGAACCTAATGTGAAAATCATTGGTGATCCTTTTACCCTGTCATCAGTAGTAACTAACCTGGTAGAAAATGCCGTAAAATATTCTGGCCCTTGTGCAGAAGTGAGTGTGCAGCTGGAAATGTTAGACGGGCATCCTTTTTTGAAAATTTCTGACCGTGGCCCTGGTATTCCGGATGCAGAGAAAATGCTCATATTTGATAAGTTTTATCGTGTGGGTGAAGAAAACACAAGAAAAGCTAAGGGTACAGGATTAGGCCTGTTTATTGTTAAGGAAGTACTGCAACGGCACGATGCCGATATAAGCGTTAAAGACAACGTACCGCAGGGTACTATTTTTGAAATTACATTTAGTTGATCATTATGCAACAGAAATTAAGAATATTATTGGTCGAGGATGAAGACCATTTATTAGATGCGATAAAATTAAATCTTGAACTGGAAGGCTATAAAGTCCATGCCGTAAAAGATGGTAAAACAGCTTTAAAAATCTTTAAGGAAGAGCGTTTCAACCTAATCATCTTAGATGTGATGCTTCCGGAGATGGATGGTTTCCAGGTTTGTGAGACCATTCGTTTAGAAAACACAGAAGTACCTATTTTATTCCTTACCGCTAAGAACACAAGTGAAGACCGCGTAATGGGCCTTAAAAAAGGTGCTGATGATTACCTGGTTAAACCTTTCAACCTGGAAGAACTGATCCTTAGAGTAGGTATCCTGGTTAAAAGAAGCATGAAATCAGATGACCTTAAAGAACTTAATTCTTATAAGATCGGTGAGAAAACCATTTACTTTAACTCTTTTGAGCTAAAACAGGATGATGGCGTGATAGTTCCCCTGACCAAAAAAGAAACTATGCTGTTAAAATTACTGATTGAAAGAAAAAATGAAGCGGTTTCCCGTGAGCAGATTCTTGAAACCGTATGGAACTATGATGTTTATCCATCTACCCGTACAATCGATAATTTCATTCTTACTTTCCGTAAGTACTTTGAACCAGATCAAAAAAACCCGGTATACTTTCACTCTATCAGGGGTGTTGGATATAAATTTACAGATATCCATAGCTAATGTATAATGCAAATGGCAGATATGCCCTGATGGCAATCTTTGCTGTCGCAGTAGGGGTATGTCTTTTTTACGAGCAACATCAAATGGCAGCAATTGCTGGCGTAATGGGATTGTTTGTGGTTTGGAGCCATTATAAGAGCAGTTCAATTTTAATGGCTTCCCGATATTTTAAGGACGGCGATTATCAAAGAGCGAGTGACTTACTGGCAGAAGTTCCAAATCCGGATAGACTTGCAAAGAACAGGAGAGGCTATTATGAATTTATGGTAGCTAATATTGCGCTGAAAGAAGAAGATTATGAAGCTGCAGAATACCATTTTCAGGTAGCCAGCAGGTTTCCTATGGGGAGCAAAACAGATAAATCTTTTGTAATGGTACACCTGGCTAATCTCGCTTTGCGTAAGAAAGACCAGGTAAGAACATTAACTTACGTAGAAAGAGCAAGAGAACTGGCTACTACAGAGCGGGCCAGAGAGATAATTAATAAAATAGAAAAAGAAGCGAATAGCTTATAAACAACAAGGATTGGATAACGAACATGCCCGGTAAAGAATGGGCAAGGTGAGCAAATCCAACTAAAAAATTAAAATCAGATGAATACTTTATTTTTAGATGCAGCATGGTCCAGACAAACAGAACGTCCACCAGTATGGATGATGCGCCAGGCTGGTCGTTTTATGCCCGAATATTGGGAGATTAAAAACAAGTATTCATTTCTGGAAATGTGTAAAACACCAGAAATTGCAGCTGATGTAACCATGTTACCTGTAGACCTTTTAGGTATTGATGCAGCTATTTTATTCTGCGATATCCTGGTTACTGCAGAAGCTATGGGCGGCGATTTAAGCTTTACACAAGGAGTAGGGCCCCGCTTTGCAAATCCTGTACGCAATCTTAAAGATGTAGAAAACCTAAACGTAGATTGTCTGGATAAACTAGAATACGTGGCTGATGCCATTAAAGTAATCCAGCAAAGGTTAAACGGAAGCATTCCATTAATTGGTTTCGCTGGTGCACCCTTTACCGTAATGAGCTACCTGGTAGAAGGAGCTTCCTCTAAAGATTTTAAAACCACTAAGTTATTGATGCACAACCATCCTGAGGTTGCCCATAAATTACTAGCTAAAATTGCAAAAGTAACCGCAGACTACCTAAACCTTCAAATTGCTGCTGGCGTGAATGCTATACAGATATTTGATAGCTGGGCAATGGCCTTATCCTGGAACGATTATGAAGAATTTTCACATCGCTATATCAAAGAAATCATAGCTAACTTAAACAGAAAAGATATCCCTGTGATTTCTTTTTGTAAAGGAAGCTCTGTTTTTGCACCAATGATGGCTACAGCAAATCCAGATGTGATCTCTGTAGACTGGAATGCTGATTTGCTAAATATTAAAAAAATCCTGCCATCAGGTATCGCCGTTCAGGGAAATCTTGATCCGCATATTTTATACGCTGATAAAGCCGTGATTAAAAAAACGATCTTGCAGTTATTTGAACGCATGCGTGGCGAGAATGGTTTTATCTTTAATTTAGGCCATGGTATCATGCCTGATATTCCATTTGATAACGTAAAATACGCCATAGAAGTAATCAAAGAATTCCGTTATTAATGGACCAGTATTATCCATATATCCTCTCTGTTCACATTATCTTCATGGTAAGCTGGATGGCGGGGCTTTTTTATAGCGTAAGACTTTTTATTTACCATACAGAAGCCAATGACCGCCCTGAAGTAGAGCGTGATATCCTGCAAAGGGAATTTACTAAAATAGAAAACCGGCTTTGGAATATCATCACCACACCAGCGATGGTGCTTACTGTACTGGCAGGTATCAGTATGATCGCAGTCCGCCCCTGGTTGCTATCTTTGCCCTGGCTGCATGTTAAACTAAGCTTTGTCGTATTATTGCTGGTATACCATTTTATTTGTCAGCGGATCATGAAGCAATTGAAAAATGGAATATTTAAATTCAATTCATTTAAGCTTAGGTTGTGGAATGAAGTAGCTACAGTTTTACTGGTCGCCATCGTATTTACAGTGATGTTAAAAAGCACAGTAGACTGGGTTTACGGACTGGTAGGGCTCATCATTTTTTCTGGTGTGATCATGACTGCGGTGAAACTCTATAAAAATTACAGACAAAAACACGAATCTTAACCATAGCGGTTCATCTCCATATAAAATAAGCGTCACATGAAAACATCGTTACTATTTCTATTCTTCTTTGTTGCAGGATACCAGCTGACCTATGCACAGTTTAATAATCATGCCATTGAAAACAGGATCAGACCAGATAGTAATGCCGTAGGAGAGGTGCATTTCAATTTCTACAATTTTAACTATGTAAGAGATTATGAATATTCCAACCAGTTTCATGATGGTTATACTTTATACGGTACACAATTACAGCCACAGCTCGTTTATTTTGCCCATCCAAACCTGGCAATCGTTGCTGGTGCTTATATCCGGAAAGATTATGGTGACAACGGTATCCGGGAAGCCAAACCCTTATTTACGCTAAAATACCATAAGAAAGACCTCACCCTTAATTTTGGTAGCCTGGAAGGTGGTATTCATCATGGTTATATTGAACAATTATGGAATTTTGAACGTCAGATCACAGACCCTATTCAATATGGGACACAACTGATTGTCGAAAAGGAAAAATTTAAACTGGATGCCTGGATTGCATGGGAAAAAATGATCTATTACGGCTCTCCTGTTAAAGAACAAATTATTGGCGGATTAACAACAGAAAGTACAATACTGCAGAAAAACGGGTGGAAACTAAGTGTTCCGGTTCAATTTTTAGCTTATCACAAAGGCGGACAAATTGATACCTTAAAATCAGTGCCCCTGCAAACCTTATTTAACGGTGCAGCTGGTTTAAAGATCCATAAAGAAATCGGTGGCCATACCATTAAAGAAATTTACACAGACAACTACGTTGCAGTTTATAAAGATTTTTCCCCAGTAAAAATGCAACCTTTTCAAGGTGGTTTTGGCTTGTGGCTAAATGCAGGTATGGAAACAAAATTTGGAAGTATAGTTGCTTCTTATTGGAAAGGAAACAATTTTGAAACGATCAAGGGGATGCCATTGTATCAATCAGTTTCTACCACTTTATATGACCTTGGCCATAAAGAAAGCAACCGGAGTATTTTTCTATTGCGCTATGCTTATCAAAAAGAGCTTTTACCTAACTTATACCTGGATACACGTATTGAACCACACTTTGACCTGGGAACTTCCAGGAAAGAATCGCTCCAATTTCAGGGCTCTTTCTTCTTAACTTACAAACAGGACTTTAAGTTATTTAAGGTCAGAAAATAAATATTTTCTCTCTCATGCAACCTTTATTGTAGTTTTTCATCTTACTATATATAAACCAATAAAGTTTTGACGCCATCATCAACTATTAACGATTTACTGGAAGGCTGTAAGGCCGGAGACCGCAGGATGCAGGAGCTGCTATACAAGCATACAGCAAATAAAATGCTGGCGGTTTGTATGCGGTATGCCCGTGATAAAATGGAAGCAGAGGATTCTTTACAGTTGGGTTATATTAAAGTATTTCAGAAAATAAATGATTACCGTGGCGACGGATCTTTTGAGGGCTGGATCAGAAGGGTAATGGTCAATACTGCTATTGAAAGCTATCGTAAAAACTTAAGGACTTTAAACTTAGTCCCGATCGAAGACGGCTATGAACAACCCGCTACAGGATTTGATTTTAGCAGTTTAGGCATGCAAGACTTATTACGGATTATTCAGAAACTGGCAGACGGTTACCGGATTGTTTTTAATATGTATGCCATCGAAGGATATTCCCATAAAGAAATTGCAGCATCCTTAGGTATTTCAGAAGGAGCAAGTAAATCACAGTTATCGCGGGCAAGAGCGATTTTGAAACAAGAAATAATTAAAATGGAAGGGGTTAATTATGCAGCATATGCAGGATAAAGAGTTTGATCAATTATTTAAAGATAGATTTGAAGAGGCAGAAATCACACCTTCTGCAGATTTATGGAATAATATTAATGAAAAATTAACGGTAAAACCTAAACGTATCTTTCCAGTTTATTGGATTGCAATAGCCGCTGCAATTACAGCTGCTGTTACGTTCGGACTACTATTTCACAAAACCGAAAAAGTACAGCTTACCAACACTGCTGCCATCACTTCAGCTGCCAAAACAGATGAGCCTATAGCCAGTAAAAATGAAGCGGCACAGGAGAATGATGTGCTACCATCAGCAGATTTAAAGGAGTCATTTCATACAGCAAATGTAAAAGTCCTTCCTGCAGGTATAACAAAACGAACAGAAAATAAAGCGAAAGCCGAAAACTATGTAGCAGATCAGTTTAATGCAAAAAAAGATTTGATGGCCATGCAACCTTCTCAGCACGTCTCTCATCTTGATACTAAAGAAGCAACATTAAAACAAGAAAAGATCAATTTTCAAATAGCCCATCCTGTACCAGCTGAGGAAATCATGATCGCTAATGCTGATGTTTCTCCTTCAGTTGATAAGCAGGAGAGTAAGGATGAAGCGGTTATAGAAAGTAAACAGCAAGAGAGTAAAGGAATCCGTAATATCGGGGATCTTGTAAATTATGTGGTAGACAAAGTAGATAAAAGGGAAGAGAAATTTATAAAATTTAAAACAGACGAAGATGATAACTCTTCGATTGTTGGCTTAAACATAGGCATGTTCAAGTTTAATCAAAAGAAACACAAATAGCACACAAATAAAAACCAAACAAATGAAAAGGATCTTATTAACTTCATTATTGCTTATCGGAATGAGCAATATGATCTCTCAGACAGCTTTTGCACAAGAGGATTCTACCAGTAATAAAAGCAACTCCAAAAAGAAAAATTACAATGTAAGAATGTCTTTCGGCGATCAGGACGACAGCACTAAAACCACTTCGGCACCTAAAGGCCGTTTTATGGGTGGTGTTACTTTTACCAGGCTGGATATCGGTTTTTCCAGGCTAATTGACAATGGTAGTTTCTCCCTTTCTGATAAGAACGATTTTCTTGATTATAAAGGCGCTAAAACAAGTACCGTTTCATTCGACGTTTTGTATTTTGGTTACCGCTTTAACCCTAACTTTAAAGTTTATATTGCTGGTGGTTTTGACTGGACAAAGATCATGTTGAAAAAGAATGTGACCATACAGCCTAATACACCAGACTTGACTTATATAGATGAAGATATTGACTTCAGTAAAAACAAATTTTCCAGCAGTTATGTACATATCCCGCTAAACTTTGAATTTCGCAGTAAAGAAAATGATAAAGGAAAAAGGTTCTATTTTGTATTGGGCCCAGAGGTAAGTTTCCTGCTTAACGGAAAAGTAAAACAGATCAGTGATGAAAAAGGTAAGCAAAAATACAGAGATGATTATAATTTTCAGCCTGTACGTTTAGGGGGTACTGCCCGTATTGGATACGGTAGCATTGGATTATTCACTAAATATTATTTCAACGATATGTTTGACAGTCCAACACAAAAGGGGTTAAAAAACATGTCTTTTGGTATAACTTTTGGACTGAACTAGAATACACATACACACAAGTAAAACCAACCTCAGGACATTTTGACCTGAGGTTTTTTTGTGTCATATCCATTTCAATTCTGCCAGTTTACCCTATAATTTCAGCAGGTAACGTATCTTTACAGAGTGGACGAAAACATTATCAGTGTTAGGCAGCTAACAAAGCAGTATCAAACAGAACAGGTGTCTGGAATTAGCAAGATTAGTTTTGACATTAAAAGAGGACATATCGTTGCTATCATTGGCGAAAGCGGAAGCGGCAAGTCTACCCTGTTAAAGTCTATTTTTGGTTTATTGAAAGTAGATGAAGGAGAGGTATTGTATAACGGTAAACGTGTATTAGGGCCACATGAACAACTGATTCCCGGCCACAAAGAGATGAAGATCGTTACGCAAGATTTTTCATTAAATATCTATGCTAAAGTCTATGATAATATCGCCTCCGTATTATCCAATACCGATATAAAGTCCAAAGAAGAAAAAACAGTAAAAATGATGCAGCATTTGCACATTGAGCACCTGAGGAATAAAAAAATCACCGAGTTAAGCGGGGGAGAGCAGCAGCGGGTAGCCATTGCCAGAGCATTGGTTACAGATACCGGACTATTATTACTTGATGAACCTTTTAGCCAGGTAGATGCACTACTTAAAAACCAATTGCGGGCAGACATTAAACGGATAGCAGCAGAGACCGGTGTAACTGTAATTATTGTTTCTCATGATCCTGCAGATGGGTTATTCCTGGCAGATGAACTGTTGCTGATCAAAGAAGGGAAGCTGATCCAGCAGGGTAAACCTTCCTTGGTTTACAATCATCCCAAGCATATTTACACGGCACAGTTACTTGGAAATGCAGTTGTATTAGATGCAGGATCTGCGTTAAAGCTAGGCATTACTACAAAAGAAAAATCAGTTGTATTTTATCCAGAGTGGGTAGAACTAAAAAGTGGATGGAATAGTAAGCGGTATGAAGTCATAGATGTTTACTATAAAGGATTTTACGAAGAACTGCTATTAGAAAGAAATGGAGTAACCATTAGGGCTATACAGCTGAATAGGGAAGAGCATAAAAAAAACGACCACGTTCAAGCGAACATTGGTCGTTTTCTGGAATTTTGAGCCCCTGTTAATCGATCAGCTGACCATCAATTAAGGTGATTTTTGCCGTTACAGTTCCGGTTGGACGTCCAGCCGCTGTACCATTGGCATTGCCAACATAAACCGTTACTATTCCTGGTTCTGCACTGTATCTGTAAGTTATGCCCTGGTAAACCTGTGGTAATCCTTCAAAAACAACTGGATCATCAAAAGACATAGATACCACTACATGTCCGCTTTTGTTAAAAGAAGAATTGTTTTCCGGTACATCAATATCCAAATAAAAACCAGCTCCATTTCCGCTAGGAACCCATTGGTTAGGGGTAATATCCACTAAAATAGTTCTATTTAATGGCTCAGTTACAAACTCTTCTTTTTTACAAGAAGACAAACCAAGTGTAATCGTGCAAAGGAGCAGTAGTACGTATTTTTTCATATTTAATTCTTTGCTGCTGATGAGCAAATGTGCTGCCAAATATTTCAATTAAATATTAAAGCTTTGCATTTTATCACCATGTTTTATAATAAATATAATATTAATTATTTTAAAATAATTTTCTTACTAATATTTGTATTATTATTGATAAAGTATATGGTATTTATACCAGGTACTCAAATAGCATATGATCGTTATTCAGATCAATCACTTCAAATTTAAACTCATTCATCCTTTGTTTCAAAGACTCATAATCTGAACTTTCCTGCAATTCGATCCCTACTAACGCAGGCCCGTTTTCCCGGTTCGTTTTCTTAATAAATTCAAACCTGGTGATATCATCATTTGGACCCAATACATTATTCACAAAAGATTTTAAAGCACCTGGCCGCTGAGGAAAACGTACAATAAAGTAATGTTTAAGACCTTCAAAAAGCAATGACTTTTCTTTGATCTCCTGCATGCGTTCAATGTCATTGTTTCCGCCACTCACAATACAAACCACATTTTTACCAGCAATCACCTCTTTTAGCTGATCTAAAGCAGCAACTGCTAAAGCACCGGCAGGCTCCACCACAATCGCATCTTCATTATACAATTTCAGGATCGTTGTACAAATCTTACCTTCAGGGATCAATAACATCTGATCCAGTAATTCGCTGCAATACTCAAAAGTAAGGTTGCCTACCCGTTTAACCGCAGCACCATCTACAAAGCGGTCTATATAATCTAAAGTAACAGGAGAACCATTTTTAAGTGCCTGGTTCATCGAAGGTGCGCCTTCAGGTTCTACCCCAATCAATTTAATCGCTGGGTTTACATGTTTAAAAAAACTCCCTACCCCAGAAGCTAAACCGCCACCACCAATTGGCAATACAACAATATCCGTTTCTGGCAGATCCTGGTAAACTTCTACACCAACAGTACCCTGACCCTCAATAATCTTGATATTATCAAAAGGAGGAACAAATACCATTTCATGCGTAGCCGTATAAGCCAAAGCCTCCTTCATACAATCATCAAAAGTATCGCCAACAAGCACAATTTTTATATTATCACCCCCAAACATTTCGGTTTGTTTGATCTTTTGGCGTGGTGTAATCTCAGGCATAAAGATCACCCCCTGGATATTTAGTTTTTTACAGGAATGTGCCACCCCCTGGGCATGATTGCCCGCACTTGCACAAACTACACCACGTTTAACCTGATCAGGGCTAAGTGTACTGATCATATTATAAGCACCGCGTAATTTATAAGAACGAACCACCTGCAAATCTTCTCTTTTTAAATAAATCTTTGCATTATATTTTAAGGAAAGACCTTCATTATATTCTAAAGGCGTACGCTTCACCGTATCAGCTATACGGGCCACCGCTGCATCAAAATCCAGTTCTACTTCTTTTTTCACTTCCATTTTACAAGAATTTATTTAAAGCATCTATATACGCATCTGCTGAAGCCTTTACGATATCTGTACTAAAGCCATACCCCAAATACGATTTATCCTCATAAGAAACCCGCATATTTACTTTACTCACATCATCACTTCCACCATGAATTGCCTGGATACTAAATTCTTTCAGTTGAATATCTTTACCAATTACACTTTCTATCGCTTTAATTGTTGCATTTACCGGGCCATTTCCTGTAGCTTTTGCCTCATGTTCTACCCCTTCATACTCCAATCTTATCGTCGCCATAGGAACCGCATCATCACCACAAACTACTTGTAAAGAATTTAATTTGTAACCGTTTTTGAAATGTTGCTCCTCACCATCACTCATTAAAGAAAGCAGATCATTATCAGAAATTTCCTTTTTTGTATCCGCAAGAACCAGGAAGTTATCATATACTTTATCCAGGTTCAGCTTATCGATTTCATAACCTAAACGCTCCAGGTGATGTTTTAAAGCATGTCTGCCACTTCTTGCAGTCAATATAATATCCGATTGATCAATCCCTACATCTTCAGGATTAATGATCTCATAATTCTCTCTGTGTTTTAAGAAACCATCCTGGTGGATACCCGAACTATGAGCAAAAGCATTTTGTCCGATAATAGCCTTGTTCGGCTGTACCGGCATCCGCATCATCCGGCTTACTTTTGCACTGATCTGGCTAAAGTGTTTAGAATTGATATTAGTCTTCAGGTTCAGTGCATGGTGTGTTTTTAAAACCATGACAATTTCTTCCAGTGCGGTATTACCTGCACGCTCGCCAATCCCGTTAATAGTACATTCTACCTGTCTTGCACCATTAATCACCCCCGCTAAAGTATTCGCAGTAGCCAAGCCAAGATCATTGTGGCAATGCACCGAAATAATAGCCTGGTCAATGTTTTTCACATTTTCTTTCAGATACAGGATCTTAGAACCATATTGCTCAGGTAAGCAGTAACCATTGGTATCCGGGATATTTACCACAGTAGCACCAGCTGCAATAACCGCTTCGATCATTTGAGCCAGAAATTCATTATCTGCCCTGCCTGCATCCTCTGCATAAAACTCAATATCCTCTACAAATTTCTTTGCATACTTTACCGCTTCAACAGCACGAGAAAGGATATCTTCACGCGTACTGTTAAATTTATATTTAATGTGCATATCAGAAGCACCAATTCCAGTGTGGATCCTTGGGCGTTTTGCATATTTTAAAGCTTCTGCCGCAGCATCAATATCTCCTTTATTTGCACGGGTAAGGGCGCAAATAATCGGCTCATGAACTGCTTTAGACAATTCTACCACGCTTTGAAAATCTCCTGGGCTGGAGATGGGGAAACCTGCTTCTATCACATCAACACCCAGTGCTTCCAGTGCTTTAGCAATTTCTATCTTTTCAGGTGTTGAAAGCTGACAGCCGGGCACCTGTTCTCCGTCACGAAGGGTGGTGTCAAATACGTAAACTCTATTCGGATCGTGTAACATAACGTGTTTAGTTAGTATAAGTTTTTTGTGTGATAAATTTTAAAACGAGTTTGCCCATTTCTTCAGTGCCCAGAACTTGATATGGACTGGTTGTTTCATCTGCAATATCATTCGTCCTAAATCCTTCTTTCAATACCTGGTCAATCGTAGAAATAATCAGTTGCGCTTCCTCTTTCAGTCCAAAACTGATTTCCAGCATCAGTGCTACAGATAGGATAGAAGCCAGTGGATTAGCCAGGTTTTTTCCTGTAATATCATGTGCAGAACCATGGATAGGTTCAAAGAAACCAGTGCCATCACCTATAGAAGCAGAAGCCAGCATCCCCATAGAACCCGCAATTTGTGAAGCCTCATCAGTTAGTATATCACCAAACAAGTTAGCCGTAAGCACAACATCAAACTGTTTAGGATCTTTAATCAGCTGCATCGCCGCATTATCCACAAACATATGCTGCGTTTCAACTTCCGGATACTGTTTTGCAATTTCCTGTACCGTTTCTCTCCATAACCTGGAACTTTCCAATACATTCGCTTTATCTACAGAACATAATTTCCTGCCCCGCTGCATGGCAGCTTCATAAGCTTTATGTGCAATTCTTTCTACCTCATAACGGTGATAGATCATCAAGTCAGACGCTGTATTTTTATCTTCCGATCTTACTTTGTCACCAAAATAAACATCACCAGTCAGTTCTCTGAAAAACAAAATATCAGTTCCTTTAAGGATATTCGCTTTAATACTAGAAGCATTCAGCAGCTCATCAAATAATAAGATAGGACGTAAGTTTGCATACAATCCAAGTTCTTTTCTAATCTTTAGTAATCCTTGTTCAGGGCGTACTTTTAGGGAGGGATCATTGTCATATTTAGCATGGCCAACCGCACCAAAGAGAATCGCATCACTCTGTTTTGCCTTTTCTAAGGTTTCATCTGGCAATGGATTTCCTGTTGCTTCAATCGCCGCATGGCCCATTAGCGCCTCATCAAAAGTAAATTCGTGGTTAAAGCTAATTGCAATTTGTTCCAAAACTGCTTTCCCCCATGTCGTTACTTCCGGTCCGATACCATCTCCTGGTATAATTAATATATGTTTCTTCATTATACTAAACGCTTTCTAATATAGTTTCAACGGATTTTACTTCCCCGTTCTCTAATAAAATTCTTTTTTCTATACAGCTGGGTAATTGTGAGTCAAAGTGTCCAACATAAATCAATGTTGTACCATTTTTACACAAGTCATCTACCAGTTTATTAAAATACTGTGTTTGTTGCTGATCTAAACCCTGGCAAGGTTCATCCAATATTAATAACTCCGGGTTCTTAATCACTGTACGGGCCAATAAGGCTAATCTTTGCTTACCAAGGGGAAGCTGGTTCATCAAAACATCTTTATATTCAGTTAACCCGAAATAAGCGATAAGCTCATCCGCTTGTGTTTTTTTAGTATAATCAGGGTCGCAGAACAAACCTGAACTGTCAAAGAACCCAGAAATTATACTTTGTTTCACCGTAGCTGCAGGGTCAAAATACCAATGCAATTCTGGAGAAATTAAACCAATACGTTTTTTGATATCCCAGATACTCTCTCCGGTACCTCTTTTATGGCCAAATAAATAAAAGTTATTGGCATAAGCCTGGGGATGATCTCCGGTAATTAAGCTCAGTAAAGTAGATTTACCCGAACCATTATGGCCTTGTAAAAGCCATTTCTCTCCAGCTTTAACTTTCCAGTCTATATTTTTTAAAACCTTCTTTTCGCCATAACTAATATTAACCTGGATCATTTCGATAACAGTATCAGAAGAGGAGACAGGCGCCTCCTTTAAAAATGCAGGAACAGGCACGTTAATTAATTCCTCTACCTGATCATGAAGTTCAGGGGCTGAAGTGATATCTAATTTGCCCCCTTTAATCGCTGCAAAGCAATGGATAACTCGTGGAAACTCCTTCTCATTACTAATTAAGATCAGCTGTGTTCCAGCCGCTGTAATATCTTCAAACATCTCATTTAGATGTTGACGGGAAAGCTTATCTAAGCCATTATAAGGCTGGTCTATAATCAATAACTGAGGTTTAAGCCATAAAGCTTTAACCAATTGTAATTTCTTATGTTCCCCACTGGATAACTGGATCAGCGTAGAATGAAGCAATGCAGAAAATCCTAAAGCCGCAGCCAGTTTTTCTGCCTCCGCAAATAAAAGCTCATTTGCTTTACCATAACTTTCTAACTCTGCCTTTACAGTCGCTGTCGTTTCTGTAGCCTGTTTATTATACCGCTGCTGATAATAAAAATTAGATTGTCCTTCCAAATCAGTAAACTGGTACCAATTGGCCACATAATGTACTGCCGCAGGTAATTTACTGTGCAAATCAAAATTGATTTCTATCTCACCCTCAAACTTCAAAAGCCCGGCAATTGCTTTAGCCAGTGATGTTTTTCCAGTTCCGCTAGCCCCGCGTAATAACCAATTTTCATTGCGGTTTATAGTCCAGTTCAAATCATGTAACACCGGTTGATGGTGGTACTTCAGATGAAGGTTGGTGATATGTACAACAGGGTTTGACATTATTTCGCTTGTTCGAATTGTTCTATCAGATGCTTTTGATTTAAGATGAAATCGATATCATCATACCCATTAATTAAGCATGATTTTTTATAAGGATTAATCTCAAAATCAGTTTTTTCTCCAGTATCCACAATCGTAACCGTTTGCTCTTCTAAATCCACATCCAGCTGCGATTTGTGGTTTTTGCCCACTGCAGTAAAAATTGCAGTTAAAAAATCTTCAGTCACCTGGATCGGTAACAGACCATTATTTAGTGCATTTCCTTTAAAAATATCTGCAAAAAAACTACTGATCACTACATCAAATCCCGAATCCTGAATAGCCCATGCCGCATGCTCCCGGCTACTGCCACAACCAAAGTTTTTTCCAGCTACTAAAATCTGGCCGCTATAAGCCGGGTCATTTAATACAAATTCTGGCTTAGGTGAACGATCGCTATGATAACGCCAGTCACAAAACAGGTTCTCACCAAAACCCTCACGGGTAGTCGCTTTTAAAAACCTGGCAGGAATGATCTGGTCCGTATCAATATTTTCTATATTTAAAGGCACAATCGCCGATGTTAATCTCTCGAATTTCTTCATTTTATTTTTCTTTAAGCTTCCGCCAACATTTCCCTTACATCCGTAATTTTTCCAGTAACAGCAGCAGCAGCAGCAGTCAGCGGGCTTACCAGTAAAGTTCTTGCATTAGGGCCCTGGCGGCCTTCAAAATTTCTATTCGAAGTAGAGACACAATATTTACCTGCTGGAATCTTATCTTCATTCATTCCTAAACAGGCACTGCATCCAGGCTCACGAAGCTGGAATCCTGCCTGCTCAAATATTTTATCAAGACCTTCATTTTTAGCCTGCTGTTCTACCTGTTTTGATCCTGGAACAATCCACACCGTCACATTCGCTGCTTTTTGTTTATCCTTCACAAATTCAGCTACCTCACGCAAATCTTCAATCCTGGAGTTCGTACAGCTGCCAATAAATACATAATCAACAGGTTTTCCAATTAAGGAAGAATCATCATCAAAGCCCATATAATCTAAAGCTTTCTGATAAGACAATTGCTCTTTATCAGGTTGGGAACCCGTAGATGGAATATGCTCTTTGATCCCCATACCCATACCAGGATTCGTTCCATAAGTAATCATTGGTGCAATATCATCCGCTTTAAAAGTTAAAACCTGATCAAATGCGGCATCAGCATCACTATACAACGTTTTCCAATACTCAAGGGCTTTATCCCATTCCGCACCCGCAGGCGCAAACTCCCTGCCTTTAATATAATCGAAAGTGATCTGATCAGGAGCAATTAAACCACCCCTGGCACCCATTTCAATACTCATATTACAAATAGTCATCCGGGCTTCCATGCTTAAAGCCTCAATAGCCGAACCCGCATACTCAATAAAATAACCAGTACCACCGGCAGCAGAAATCTGGGCAATGATGTATAAAATGATGTCTTTAGCACCAACACCCTTTCCTAAAGTTCCGTTCACTTCAATTTTCATTGTTTTTGGACGCTGCAGTAATAAACACTGTGTCGCAAAAACCTGCTCCACCTGCGAAGTACCAATACCAAATGCAATCGCACCAAAAGCACCATGCGTAGAAGTATGGCTATCGCCACACACCATCGTTTTACCTGGAAGTGTAATACCCAGCTCAGGGCCAATTACATGTACGATCCCCTGAAAAGGATGGCCTAAACCATACAGCTCAACACCAAATTCTGCGCAATTCTTAGTCAGCATATCCACCTGATGGCGGGATAGCTCTTCCTTAATTGGTTCAAGCTGGTTAATGGTAGGGACATTATGATCTGCAGTAGCCACAGTTTGAGCGGGGCGTAAAACCGGTAAACCTCTTTTACGCAACCCATCAAAAGCTTGCGGTGAAGTTACCTCATGGATTAAATGCGTATCAATATATAGGATATCAGGAAATCCTGTCTCGCTTTTTACCACGTGTGCGTCCCATATTTTTTCTACTAATGTTTTTGACATCTTTTTTATTTTTTTTAAAGCCTCTCCGATAGCAATCAGCAGAGGCTCATCTTGTTTTTATACCGTTTTAATCGATTTCATTGCCGTCATTGCCTTTCTCAGCACCGCACCAATAACCTCTACCTCATGAGAACGGATCAACTCATTAACAGCAATCAATGCTCTATTATCCACCGAACCATCTTTACCCTCATTAAAGTTTTTACCTATCAAATCAGTATCAACTTTAGTCATAAAATCTGCCAGTAACGGTTTACAAGCATGGTCAAACAAATAGCAACCATACTCTGCAGTATCAGAGATCACCCTGTTCATTTCAAATAATTTTTTACGGGCAATCGTATTCGCAATTAATGGAGTTTCATGTAAAGACTCATAATAAGCAGATTCAGGTTTAATACCAGCCTCCACCATAGTTTCAAAAGCCAGTTCCACACCCGCTCTGATAAAAGCAACCATTAACAAGGAATGATCAAAATATTCCTGCTCACCAATTTTTACGTCCCCTGCAGGTGTTTTTTCAAAAGCAGTTTCACCAGTAGCCGCACGCCAGGAAAGTAAATTTTTATCACCAGCAGCCCAATCTTCCATCATCGTGCGGCTAAATTCACCACTCATAATGTCATCCTGATGCTTTTGAAATAACGGGCGCATAATTGTTTTTAGTTCCTCTGAAACTTCAAAAGCTTTAATTTTAGCTACATTACTTAGCCTGTCCATCATCGCAGTAATACCGCCTTGTTTTAAAGCTTCAGTAATTACTTCCACCCCATATTGAACAAGCTTAGAAGCATAACCAGCATCAATTCCTTTTTCGGTCATTTTATCAAAAGATAGGATAGACCCGGTTTGCAATAAACCACATAAGATAGTCTGCTCACCCATCAAATCTGATTTTACTTCAGCCACAAAAGATGACTTTAATACACCAGCTCTATGTCCGCCAGTACCAACACAATACGCTTTAGCCTGCAAAAAACCCTTTCCTTCCGGATCATTCTCCGGATGCACTGCAATTAAAGTAGGTACACCAAAACCACGTACATATTCAGCTCTCACCTCACTACCCGGACATTTTGGAGCCACCATAATCACCGTAATATCTTTACGGATCTGCATACCTTCTTCCACAATATTAAAACCATGAGAATAAAGTAACGTTGCACCCTGTTTCATCAAAGGCATAATTGCAGTCACCACAGCAGTATGTTGTTTATCAGGAGTCAGGTTAATCACGACATCAGCTTCTGGAATTAATTCTTCATAAGTACCCACTGTAAAATTGTTTTCCGATGCATTCTTCCAGGAATCTCTTTTACTTTCAATCGCCTCTTTACGTAAAGTGTAAGAAACATTTAATCCACTATCCCTTAAGTTTAAACCCTGGTTCAGGCCTTGTGCGCCACAACCCACAATAACCAGTTTCTTTCCTTTTAATGCGCTTACGCCATCTAAAAACTCAGAACTGTCCATGAAATCGCAGACACCTAATTGGTTTAATTTTTCTCTTAAAGGTAATGTGTTAAAATAATTTGACATTGTTTTTTGTTTATAATGGTTCGTTTAATTATCTATTATAGTCGATAAGCAATAGGCTATATCTCAAAATATTACATGGTAAATACGTTCTTCTCTTTATCCAGAAATTCATTTTCAACAGGTTCCTGTCCCGGTTCCAATCTTTCAAAATCTCTCAGTTTGCTGTTAAAGCCTTCACTGTCTTTGATAATAGCCACCCTGGCACTGCGCACAAACTCGATCAGTCCATAAGGCTGCAATACTTCAATCAGCTTATCAGTTTCTGACCGGTGGCCTGAAGTTTCAAACACGGTATAATCCTTACGGATCACCACTACCCGCGCACCATTTTCACGCAGCAGACGTTCTACAAATACTTTCTCTGCCACCACATCCGTAGGCACTTTATACAAGGCCAGTTCCTGCCAGATAATATCATCGTTCGTATTATAATATACTTTTAATACTTCTACTTGTTTTTCAATTTGGCGGGCTAGCTTGCGTACCACTTCTTCTGTCTCTGTGATCAGGATATTGAAGCGGTGTATATTTTCAATCTCAGAAGGAGAGACATTTAAGCTCTCAATATTTATTTTTCTACGGGAAAAAATAATCGCAATACGGTTCAGTATCCCTATCTGATTTTCAGTATATACCGTAATGGTAAATTCCTGCTGATTTGCGTTTGCTGGTTCTAAAGCTTTCGGATTGCTCATGATCGTCAATTATTTAAGTCTGATTTCACTTACACTACAGCCCTGGGGAACCATAGGGAATACATTATGTTCTTTACTTACCATTACCTCTAAAAGGAATGATCCGGGATGCTGCAGCATTTCTTCTAAAGCACCTACAAGATCCTCTCTTTCGGTCACTCTTTTCCCAGCGATATAATAAGACTCCGCTAGCTTCACAAAATCCGGGCTTTTTATATCCACAAAAGAGTAACGTTTTTCATTAAACAGCTCCATCCATTGTCTTACCATTCCTAAAAACTGGTTATTCAGGATCATGATCTTCACGTCTACACCAGATTGCATGATCGTGCCCAACTCCTGCAAGGTCATTTGAAATCCACCATCGCCAATTACAGCCACAACCGTACGGTCTGGTGCACCATATTTAGCCCCAATCGCTGCCGGTAAACCAAATCCCATGGTGCCCAATCCTCCGCTAGTTACGCTTAAACGTGTCGTATTCAACTTACCATATCTGCAAGCTACCATTTGATGCTGGCCAACATCACTTACAATAACCGCTTCACCTTTAGTTAAGATATTCAGCTGGTTAATCACTTCTCCCATAGTTAATTCTCCACTTTGGGGATTCAGCTCTTTCTGGATCAGCTCTTCATTTTCAATTCTTTCAAACTCTTTAAATTCAGCTAACCAGGCATCATGGTTTTTCTCTTCAATCAGGCTGGTTAACAAAGGCAGGGTTTCTTTACAATCTCCCCAAACCGGTACATCAGCCTTTACATTTTTATCTATCTCCGCAGGATCAATATCCAGGTGGATGATCTTCGCTTGTTTTGCATACTTATCTAATCTGCCCGTTACCCGGTCATCAAAACGCATTCCGATAGCGATCAATACATCACAAGCATTCGTTTGTACGTTAGGGCCATAGTTTCCATGCATCCCCAGCATACCCACATTTAAAGGATGGCCTGTTGGGATTGCACCCGCACCAAGGATGGTCCAAGCTGCAGGGATACCACTTTTTTCTACAAAAGCTTTAAATTCCTGTTCCGCTTCCCCTAATAAAACACCCTGTCCAAATAAGATAAAAGGTTTTTTAGCCGCATTGATTAATGCAGCAGCCTGCTCCACATATTCATTTCTTACAATAGGTTTTGGGCGGTAGCTGCGGATATGATTACAAGGTTGATATCCTTCATAATCAAAAAGCTGGATCTGTGCGTTTTTAGTAATATCAATTAAAACCGGTCCCGGTCTGCCACTTCTGGCAATATAAAATGCTTTAGCTAAAGCAGCAGGAATTTCATTGGCATCAGTTACCTGGTAATTCCATTTAGTAACCGGCGTAGTAATATTGATCACATCAGTTTCCTGGAAAGCATCAGTACCTAAAAGGTGAGCAAACACTTGTCCGGTAATACATACCATAGGCGTACTGTCAATCTGTGCATCCGCTAATCCGGTAACCAGGTTCGTTGCACCAGGGCCACTAGTTGCAAAAACGACACCTACTTTGCCTGAAGTACGGGCAAAACCCTGTGCTGCATGTGTAGCACCTTGCTCATGCCGTACTAATATATGGTTTAACTTTTCTTTATAATCATAAATTGCATCATAGATAGGCATGATGGCACCACCAGGATAACCAAAAATCGTTTCAGTTCCTTCGGCAATTAATCCTTCCAGCAGCGCAACAGAACCTGATACCCTCGTGGTTGTTTTGGGTTCGGCAATCTTTGCGGCTTCCTCTTGTACTGTTTCCATTGTCTTAGTTTTTTAATAATTAAGGGATGGTTAATTAATCAGTGTAGGCATCAGTAACACATCCTTCACTGGCATTGCTCACTTGTTTCAGGTATTTATAGAGTACGCCGCTTTTGACCGGAGGAGGCAATTGTTTCCATTCCGCCCTGCGTGCTGCAAATTCTTCTTCAGAAATGTTCAGGTTCAGCGTATTGTTAACCGCATCAATCGTAATCATATCATTGTCTCTAACCAAGCCAATGTTTCCACCGCTCCAGGCTTCTGGCGTAATATGGCCCACTACAAATCCATGGGTACCACCAGAAAAACGTCCATCGGTGATCAGTGCCACCGATTTACCCAAGCCCGCACCAATAATTGCAGAAGTAGGTTTAAGCATTTCCGGCATTCCCGGTGCACCTTTAGGGCCTACATTGGTAATTACAACCACATCACCTTTTTTCACTTTACCACTTTGTATCCCTGCGATCAGTTTTTGCTCCCCCTCAAATACACGGGCAGGGCCTTCAAATTTCTCACCCTCCTTACCGCTAATCTTTGCAACAGCTCCCAATTGGGCAAGGTTACCATATAACATCTGCAAATGGCCAGTCGGTTTCAAAGCCTGTTCTACCGGGAAAATTACCTTTTGCTCATCAAAATTCAGATCTGCCGCATCCGCAACATTTTCCGCTAAAGTTTTACCAGTCACTGTCAAGCAATCCCCATGAACAAGGCCAACTTTCAATAAATATTTTAAGACTGCGGGCACCCCACCAATCTCATGAACATCTTCCATCAAATACTGTCCGCTCGGTTTCAGATCGGCCAAAACAGGAGTCTGGTCACTGATCTTCTGGAAATCTTCCAAAGTCAGGTTTAGCCCAACAGATTTAGCCATAGCGATCAAATGCAAGACCGCATTCGTAGAACCGCCCAATATCATCACCGTAACTATTGCATTATGGAATGATTTCTCCGTCATGATATCAGAAGGCAGGATATTTCTCTCCAGCAATACACGGATCGCCTGACCAGCTTCCAGGCATTCCTTTCTCTTCTCTTCACTTAAAGCCGGATAAGAAGAACTATAAGGTAAGCTCATCCCTAACGCTTCAATAGCAGAAGCCATCGTATTTGCCGTATACATTCCGCCACAAGCACCTGCACCCGGACAGGTATGGCGGATAATTCCCTGGTAATCTTCTTCAGACAGGTTTCCTGCCATTTTTTCTCCCAACGCTTCAAAAGCAGAAACTATATTTAGTTTTTTTCCTTTGTATTTACCAGAATGGATACTCCCGCCATACACCATAATAGAAGGACGGTTTAACCTTCCCATAGCCATAATAGAACCAGGCATATTTTTGTCACACCCAGGAATAGTGATCAGGCCATCATAATATTGACCGCCGCAAATAGTTTCAATAGAATCTGCAATAACATCTCTGGAAACCAATGAGTAACGCATGCCATCTGTTCCATTAGACATCCCGTCACTAACGCCAATAGTTCCAAACGTTAAACCGACCATGTCATTTTTCCACACCCCATCTTTTACGATTTTTGCAAGGTCGTTCAGGTGCATATTACAAGTATTTCCATCATAGCCCATGCTGGCGATACCAACCTGGGCTTTAGACATATCTTCAGTAGTTAGCCCAATCCCATACAACATAGCCTGTGCGCCAGGTTGAGTGGGGTCCTGTGTGAAAGTCTTACTGTAACGGTTAATTTCTGGTGTTTGTGACATGGTAATTTGATAAATATTTTTATATGATAACTTCGTAATTCTGTTTTTCTAACACTAATGCTTTATAGGTGCGCTGCAACGTTGCACCCAAAGTTTCTGTCCATAATGCTGGGAAAACCACCTCATCTATAGAAGCAATCCCTGCAATCTCTACCGCAGTTCCACAGAAAAAAGCACTATCGGCATTTTTAAGTTCTTCCACTGATATAGGTTTCTCTATGCATTCAATATCCAGTTTTTTGCATAACCGAATCACGCTAGCCCTGGTGATACCCGGTAAAATATGGCCCAGTGGGGGAGTATATAATTTGCCATCCTTTTCAATAAATATATTTGCCCCCGGCGCTTCCGCTACCTGGTTATTCATATCCATTAAGATCGCTTCATCAAAACCCTTGCTTCTTGCTTCAGCGGCAGCCAAAATAGAATTTACATAATGTCCGCTAGCCTTCGCTTCCACATGCGTAGATTTAGGATTTGGGCGCTGATAGCTTGAAATACAAACTTTCTGTAAACTGCTTCCCAGGTAAGCACTCCATTCCCAGGCACAAATTAAAATAGAAGCCTCCTTTGCCGGGATAAGCGTCATATTAGGCGGGCAATAAACTAAAGGGCGGATATAAGCATCCTTTAAATTATTTTTCTCCAGCAACTTGTAAGTTTGTTTAATCAGCTCCTCTTTGTCAAATGGAAAAGGGATATGCATCAGCTCTGCAGAACGCTGCAATCTGTCATAATGTTCCTTTACTTTAAAGATACGGGTACCATTATGTGTATTATAGGCCCTAATTCCTTCAAATACGGCATAACCATAATGTAACGATTGACCATATAAATCTGTCTTCGCCTCAGCTGCTTTTACAAAAGCCCCGTCTGAGTAAATTACTGTGTTTGAATCGTAGTATTGCATTTCGGTTAGGTTTCAGTATTGTTGTGTGTGTGTTTGATTCATTAAAAAAAGCGCCTCTTTTGGGAGGCGCTTTCAGATATTTTACAGTTAAAATTCATATACAGCGCCTTGTCTCCTGAAGGATCAGGAGAATAATTAGGTTAATAATGACATTAAGATTCGCTGTAACTGAAGTTTTCATTTTGCTTCTTCTTTTGGTTGCTTTATATAATCCAATGTAGTTGTTGACACACAGATTGTCAATAGCTGGATAAAAATAAATGAAAAAAAATATAAACTATGTATTTTACAATAAATAAGAATTAAGTATCTTATATGTTGTAAAATACAATATATAAGTTGCACTCTGTTATACCGAATATGGTTTCGGTATTCGGTCTACTTATTATGCTTGCATTGTAATCAGCAGGTTTTCTGCGTGAAATGATCAGCCGGCTGAAAAATTTGTTAAAAAACGCATGCCGCAACAGTTTCTTTTTGTAGCAGAAACCGCAAAAAAAAGGGGCTGATCTTTTCAGACAGCCCCTCGTTCTAAAATTTTACTTAGATATTATGCGACACCTTCCGCTAAAACAATAATCTTGTTTTTTAAAACCTCTACCACGCCACCTTTAATCATAAAGGTTTCTTCATCAGTTTTAGTTTTAATAATTACCGGTCCATCTTCCAAAGTTGAAATGATCGGGGCATGGTCTCTTAATATCTGGAAAGATCCCATTGTACCCGGTACAGTAACAGCTGTTACTTCTCCTTCGAAGATTTTTTTGTCTGGTGTTAATATTTCTAGTGTCATATATTAAGTGTATGCGCTTATACTAAGCGTTTGCTTCAGCTAATAGTTTCTTTCCTTTTTCAACTGCATCTTCGATGCTACCTACTAAGTTAAATGCAGCTTCAGGATATTCGTCAACCTCACCATCCATAATCATATTGAATGCTTTGATCGTTTCTTTAATATCAACCAATACACCTTTTAAGCCAGTAAACTGCTCAGCAACGTGGAAAGGTTGTGATAAGAAACGCTGTACACGACGTGCACGGTGAACAACAAGTTTATCCTCTTCAGACAACTCATCCATACCTAAGATCGCGATAATATCCTGTAACTCTTTGTAACGCTGTAAGATTTCTTTTACACGTTGTGCAGTGTTATAGTGCTCATCACCTAAAATAGCAGGAGAAAGGATCCTTGAAGTAGAACTCAGCGGATCTACAGCAGGGTAGATACCAAGCTCAGCAATTTTACGGGATAATAAAGTAGTTGCATCTAAGTGGGCAAACGTTGTAGCCGGAGCCGGGTCAGTCTCATCATCTGCAGGTACATAAACAGCTTGTACAGATGTAATTGATCCACGTTTAGTAGAGGTAATACGTTCTTGCATTAAACCCATTTCTGTAGCCAGAGTCGGTTGGTAACCTACTGCAGAAGGCATACGGCCTAATAATGCAGAAACTTCAGAACCAGCCTGAGTAAAGCGGAAAATATTGTCAACAAAGAAAAGGATATCTTTTCCAGCGCCTTCACCATCACCATCACGGAAATATTCAGCAACTGTTAATCCTGATAACGCTACACGTGCACGTGCCCCAGGAGGCTCGTTCATTTGTCCGAAAACCAATGTTGCTTTAGATTCTTTTAATTTTTCAGTATCAACTTTACTTAAGTCCCATCCGCCTTTTTCCATAGAATGAAGGAATTCATCACCGTAGTTGATTACGCCAGATTCGATAAACTCACGTAAAAGGTCATTTCCTTCACGTGTACGTTCTCCAACACCAGCAAAAACAGATAAACCATCATATGCTTTCGCGATATTGTTTACCAGCTCCATAATCAATACAGTTTTACCCACACCGGCACCACCAAATAAACCAATTTTTCCACCTTTAACATAAGGCTCTAATAAATCAATTACTTTGATACCTGTGTAAAGTACTTCAGATTCTGTAGAAAGTTCGTCAAAACGGGGAGGTGCATTGTGGATAGACTTACCACCAGTTTTATCAACTGGGCTGATACCGTCAATCGGCTCACCGATAACATTGAATAGACGACCCTTAATTTGATCTCCAACTGGCATTTTAATAGTAGAACCTGTATCTACTGCAGACATGCCACGGACTAAACCATCAGTTGAGTCCATTGCAATTGCACGTACACGGTTTTCACCAAGATGTTGTTGAACTTCTAAAACGACCTTTTGTCCGTTTTCTTTTTCAATCTCTAATGCAGAGAAGATTTGAGGTAAATGAGCATCGTCAGCAAAACTCACGTCAACTACCGGTCCTATAATCTGCGCTATTTTTCCAATGTTAGGCATATATTGTTTTTGGTAAAATTATAAATATCAAATTGTTAAAGGCC
>Ga0247807_10000049_pt1 | contig 145200 bp, 132 predicted proteins | sample UWRJL074202C1_FD_179931 | JGI IMG/M metagenome (GOLD analysis project Ga0247807, IMG submission 179931) | Plant litter microbial communities from Arlington Agricultural Research Station in Wisconsin, United States - UWRJ-L074-202C-1 | ecosystem: Environmental > Terrestrial > Plant litter >...
TTAAACCGGACAAAAAATATCCGTTCAAGGAGCCGATCTGCACAACAACTTTTTGTTCTTTTCAAACCTCAACTCTGAGGGGACAGTTTGCAGTGGCGAACGGGGGTCATTTTAATTGGTATATCCAAACCGACACGCTTTTTTGTGAAATAGACCTGAATACGAAGGAGGGCATGGAAAGAATAAAAAAAGCGATCAGCTTAATTTTAGAGCGAGCATATACGGAGTGACAAGAAGGCTTTCGACCTCTTTTTTTGAGGTGCTTTTTCAGATTAAAGGCAATTGCCGCCATCAGCATGACTTTATGGGCACCGGGTTTACCGAGTACACCTATTTTTCGTAATCCATAGTATTTAATCAAACTTCAAAAGACAGGTTCCACTGTACTTTGCCGCAGTTTTTTCATTTGTGTGCCTCTTTTACTTTTTTGTCTACTGTTAGCTCTCAAATACTGCTCGTCATAAACCGTGCTGGTCATCTTCCTCCACGATATATTTGGTATACAGGTAGATTTCATAGAGCAAACTTTGCAATCCTTTGATGCTGGAGTTCTGCAACAGCTACGGTGGATTAAAAATAAGTTACATGAATACTTCGTTTTCTTGGCTAAGATTTGCTAATTCAAAACTTACTTTATCAGTCAGTATGCGTTATCAACCTAGCCTAATGACTTCAAGGTATTGACAATATTACTACTGTCTAGTCGAACAATTATAAAAAATTGTCACAATTCGTTTATTTTTTAAATGCTATTCAGCCATTTTTTGAATTGTTTTCCTGCATCGTTTAAAACTACTTTGCCGTGGCCAAAACAGCCTGACTGAAATTGTAGTTCGGAGAGGCGCCTCAGGCTTCTCTTTCCTTCCGCTAGATCTTCATACACTAAAGTAAGTCGAAGTTTACCAAGATTCATACAAGTATCAGCAAAAAACAGTACCCCATCATGTTCAGGCCATAATAGCGCAACCTGACCTAAGCAGTGTCCGGGAGTATGAATCACCTGAAGGTTGCCTAAACCAAAAAGGATTTGTTGGTCTTGCAACAACTCATCAATCTCTACCGGCTCAACCTCCTTTGTTTTAATTGGAAAAAGCTTCACCATCAGCCAGCTGAATAACCCGGGAGACAGGCGCATTGGGCGAAAGCCGCTTCCTCTGCGTGCGATCTCTGCGTCCAGCGAGTGGATATAGATTTTTGCCCCGGTAAGGCGTTTTAAAGCAGCAGCACTTCCAATATGATCTGGATGGGCATGGGTCAGTACAATCCAGCGGATATCTTCTGGTTGCCTTCTCAGTTCAGTAAGGGCTTGTAATATGATTTCCTCGGTACCTGGCAAGCCGGTATCAATCAATACTAAACCATCTGGTAGATCCAAAAGAAATACATTTACATTTTTATGCGTTATGCTGTATAAATTATTAAATATTTGCTGAGCTATCATTTGGTCTCCTTTTGTTTTTGTATCTTATGTTTAGATCAGGAATGAGAAATTCGTTTAAGCCTACGCTTCTCCAAAATATATCCGGCTATGAGAAGCGGTAGTAAAACAGCCGCTATGCCTGTTACCTGGTTCACTGGTATTCCAGCAATTGGCTTAGGCTGCGTGGGATTGTCAGGATCTACAAGCAAGGTGCCGGGAAACAAAATAGCCGGAGGCAACGTTAGCCAGAACAGGCTACTAAACACTGTAGCCCAGCGCAAGCGTGAAAAACCTTGCTTGCCTGTTTTCTTGCCTGTCCCCCATAACTGCCACAAACTGATAGCTGCAGCTTCGGCGGCCAGTGTAATGGTCTGTGCATCATGAAACTTAGCATGGGGTGTCCATTTGGGATTAAACAAGTGGGTTTCATTCCAATCTGCCAAAAAAGCACCTATCGAAGGGAAAAGGGCTGCTGACGAAATTAAAACCTTCCCAACAGGGAAGTCTGAGGTTTTAAGCAGCGGCTGAGTCAAATTTGATTTTTCCATATTTTATTGCGAGTATTTCAGTGATTATTGCCTGGCTCCGTTACTATCATTCTTTTTTAATGCTGAACTCGAATTGCTACTAATCAAAGACTTTTTAGGAACCATGTTAACAAGAATAAAGCGGTTTATACTTTTTACATTAATTTGAATCAACAAAAAGAACTGGATTTAGTTTGGTTTTTTTTAGCGCATCACATAAGCGGATCTCCCTAATAGTAATTTTCTAGATGCCGTGATCCCAAGTTTAACACCGTCACATTAATTAGTTAAGCATCATTCTATTTTATACACAGCTAGTTGCAATTAAATGCAGTTAAAATTATTTATTCTATTTTTACAGATATTATCATGCAATCATTATTAAAAAACGGTGGTGGCTGTTGCAGAAGGTATTTTTTTCTGTGACTAGACCTTGGAGATGGCGTTTTCTCTCTTTTAAGAAAAGTAATAGTAATTTTCAGATTTACTTGGACTTACTAAAAAAGTAGTTAAGTATCGGCATAGGGCATCTATAATGGCTTTAAAGAAATCACTAGAAGGCTTACTTCCTCCTTTCTTCAGATACTTTTTGAGATTGAAGGCAATTGCAGCCATGAGCATGACTTTATGGGCACCGGCTTTGCCGAGTACACCTATTTTTCTTAAGCTATAATATTGGGTCAAACTACCAAATACAGGTTCTACTGTGCTTTGTCGCAGTTTTTTCATTTGTCTGCCTCTTTTACTATGTTGTCTACTATAAGCTCGGAGATACTCCTCATCATAAATTGTCCTGATAATCTGTCTTAAACTTTTATTGGGCACGCAGGTGGATTTCATCGGACACACTTTACAATCTGTTGATGATGCTCGGTAGATTTTTTGTGCCGTGCCGTCCAGAGTTGTATGAAATCCTTTTAAAGGTAAAGGCTTGTTCATCGGACAGCTATATTCATCTTTTTCTTTATTATATGGAAAGCCTTCGATTTCAGGTTTGTATTTACCAAATACAGGTATCCATCCAGTAATCTTCCGACGTTCCAGAAAATTGTAATTAGAACCATTGGAATAACCTGCATCTGCAAGCACGTCTGTCATTACCAATTCATTTTTCTTTAATCGGTTTTGTACCTGCATACTGATGGCAGGTAAGTATTGGCTGTCCCTGCCATCAGCAAAATCTGCCTGAATATGTGAGATTACTCCCTCTGCTGTATCCATCGCCATACTGCAATGATAATTCAGCTTTCTTGCTTTGCCAGGCTTTACTGATATGCGGGCGTCTGGATCATGAGGATTGTAATGTGTTTTGTTGCTAAATAACTGTGCTTTTTCGTGTGCTGCTCCAGGGCCCCCAACTGGATTATCAAGCAGATTTTGGTGATGTTTTTTTACCCGCCTTAAATGATGATCAGGCGCAGTAATAGGTGCTGCCTGGCGACTTGGATCATCTATTTTTTGAAGTTCCTGATTTTCTTCCTCCACTTTCTTCAAGTGATTGTCAATAGAGGTTGAAGGTACTTTTAGTACCACACTCTCCATTGATGCATTTGCTTTGATCGGTGCTGAATCCACTGCCTGGGTATGGCCAGATACCATGCCACTGTTTACACATAGGGTAAATACTTTATTGAACAATGTTTCAAAAAGGGAGGCCGGGTAAAGCTGTCTTGTCCTGCTGATTGTCGAGTGCCACGGCAACTCTTCGTCTATATCAAAACCTAAAAAATACAATACATCCATCCGCATGGAGCAGTGCTCCAAAAGCTTCCGGTCAGAAGTAATGTTCTCTAAATAGCCGGTCAATAATAGCTTGAAAAAAACCAATGGATCAATCGATGGATTGCCAGTCTTGCCGTAAAGTTCTTTTGTATCTTTGTATAAAAAGCTCAAATCAAGCGTTTCGCGCAGTTTGCGGTACAGGTTTTCCTTGGGAACCCGGGTTGATAGCTGGAAGCTGGTGAACAGCTTTTCGGTATAATCCTTTCTGCCTTGCATGACTTTAATTTACGCATTTCTCAACTTTTATAAAAGGGAAATTTGCATTTATTAGAGTTGTGCAACAGCCACGGTCGTTTTTTAATAATGGGAATACTATTGCGAAATGTCGTTTAGGAAATTAAAATCCACTATCGGACTTCATTAATGTAGCCAACAAATGGTAAATATTTAATAATACAAGTATAGCAATAGGCGTATTCCTTTCCTACCAAAGCCTCCATTTTTTCGTTATGAACTTTGATGCCTTTCATTAAGGTATACTTCCGGACTTCCCGGCCAAGAAATCTGCACTTATGTAATAGACTCACTAGCATCGAAAAGATCCCTGTAAACCTGGTTGATCATTGATTGTAGATTATCCAAATGAGCATTAAAGCTTCTGACATCTTCCTTTTTTCCATCCTGTCTGCCTGATTTGGTATTCCACTTTTCAGGGTCGCACTCAAGCCCGCTGGTCATTTCTGCCCTTTTTCCGCCAACAGTTATTCTTAAATAAACTGGCACATCGCCGTCACGATAGTTTTTCTGCTTTTTAAGATAAAAAAGCAGGCTAAAATTAGTTTTCATATAAACTGAATTAAGGTTAACAAAAGTAGCCTTGCAATCTGAAAACGTCAAGATGTTCGATAGACGAACGACTTGTTAAATAAGTGGTTACATGTTATTCGGTGAGTCCTTTTAATTCCTGTATTACTCACCGAATTACACAATTTAATATGAGAATCAGTGAATATTTTAGTTTTCCCCATAAAACAAAAAACCTTGCAATCAATTGATTGCAAGGTTTTTACATAGTTTTTATACTATTTTCTGTGATCCCGCTGGGATTCGAACCCAGGACCACTACATTAAAAGTGTAATGCTCTACCAGCTGAGCTACGGAATCATTTCCTTTGTTTAAGGAGGTGCGAAGATAGAAAAATAAATCATTTTGTCATAGCATATTTATAAAAAACTCTAGCTAAACAACATTTAATCTCATAATATATAGGAAATCAGTATATTAAAAAAAGACAATTATCATTTATTTCTTCTTTATTACCAACAATTATATAATCATCTTTAATTGTAATCATTTTCACCGCACCAGATGAAATATTTATTTTAACTAACTTCGGTCTGTATAAAATTGAATAATTGCTAATACTAACGCATATTATAATTTGGCTTAAATTAAATCAAAAATAATTTATCTGTTTTGTCCAATTACAAGATTCCAGTTGTCATTAGGTTTTAACAATCAAAATTTATACAAAATGGAAAACAGAATCAATGTCCATGCAAAAGGACAGCATGCAATGAAACCTCTTTACAGTATTGGTGGCTATTTGAAAAAATCTCCTGTAGAAAACTCACTTTTAGAGCTGATTAATTTTAGAGTATCACAGATCAATGGCTGCGCATATTGTTTGGATATGCATGCAAAAGATGCGCGTGCAAATGGGGAGACTGAACAGCGCCTTTATGGTTTAAGTGCATGGAGAGAAACTACCTATTATACCGATCGCGAAAGAGCTGGATTGGCTTGGGCTGAAGCAGTGACAAAGTGTGATGTACCAGATGCCGTTTACAACAGGGTAAAAGAATACTTTACTGAAGAAGAAATGATCGATCTGACGCTTTCCATAACCACTATCAATACATGGAACCGAATCAATCTTGCATTCCCTAATGTTGCAGGAACATACGTAGTTGGTCAATTTGGATAAATCAAATAAATTAAAACATAATTATATGAACGAGTTTTTATTAATTTTTCGAAGAGACTTTACCAATAAAGAAGAGCAACCATCACCTGAGCAAATGCAGGCAACAATTAAACCCTGGCAGGATTGGTTTGGAAGTATTGCTGCTCAAGATAAGCTTGCAAGACCCCTCCAGCGATGGGATGGTAAAGGTGTTGTTGTAAAAAATAACAAAAGCGTAACTAATGGCCCATATGTAGAGATTAAGGAATCAATTGGTGGCTTAATTATCATCAGGGCCAGAGATTATGAGGAGGCTGCGGAAATTGCTAAAGGTTGCCCTATATTAGAACTAGGCGGAAATGTAGAAATACGAATGGCCAGTGCAATAGAGGGTTAGCTCTTTACAAACTATGGAAGATAAAGAACTTTTACCAAACTTGTTTAGAACAGAGTATCGGAAAATGGTTTCGGTACTCTGTTATTTATTTGGCATTGAACACATTGAGATTGCTGAAGATATTGTTAGCGATACTTTTCTTTCAGCTACTGAATTGTGGAGTATAAAAGGATTGCCAGATCACCCAACGGCATGGCTTTATACTGTAGCAAAAAATAAGACAAAAAATTATTTAAAACGTAATGCACTTTTTGATAAAAAACTTGCTGTTGAAATTAGATATACATCGCCAGAGGCAGAAGAGATGCAAATTGACTTCTCGGTTAAAAACATAGCAGATAGCCAGCTGGCGATGATCTTTGCTATTTGTAATCCTTCTATTTCTAACGAAGCTCAAATTGCTTTAGCGCTTAATTTGCTCTGTGGCTTTGGTATACAGGAAATTGCCGATGCCTTTTTAACCAATAAAGAAGTTATTTATAAAAGGATTAATCGTGCCAAAGAGAAGCTAAAAGAAGAAAATATTAAAATTCAGCAACCTACAATGACTGAAATAAATAATAGGCTGGAAACGGTTTTAAAAACGCTGTATTTATTGTTTTCTGAAGGATATTATTCTACTTCTCAAAATACCGTTTTGCGAAAAGATCTGTGTGCAGAAGCGATGCGGCTGAATTATTTATTGATAGAAAATCCTGCAACAAATACACCTGCAGTTAATGCGCTGTTTGCTTTGATGAGCTTTCATTCTTCAAGGTTTGCAGCCAGGACTAACAAAAGTGGTGAAGTTATTTTATATCAGGATCAGGATGAAAGCCTTTGGAACAAGGAGTTGATTAAACAAGGAGAGCATTTTTTAAATCAGGCTTCAGCTGGAACGCAATTAACAAAGTATCATTTAGAGGCTGGTATCGGCTACTGGCATACACAAAAGAAAGATACTGTTGAAAAGTGGGAAAGTATCCTGCATTTGTATAACAACTTAATTATCTTAGAATATTCGCCTATTGTAGCCTTAAACCGAACTTACGTACTCGCTAAGATTAGCGGGAAAGAAAAAGCCATAGTTGAAGCAGAAAAGCTAAACCTTACTGATAATCCATTCTATTATACCTTATTGGGAAATCTATATACAGATCTGGATGATAAGAAGGCTTTAAAGAATTATGAAATGGCATTAGCGCTGACCAATTCAATTGAGGATAAGAAAATTATCAGTAAAAATATTGATCAGATTCAAAATAAAAACAATAAGTTGTAATGCATCCGGTTTACTACTGTAATTATAAGTGGTTAAAGATTTAGATGGCTAACCAGCCTCGAAATGCCCTGGCTCCATAATAAGATTGTGCACCATTATGATAGACAAAGACATTACCATAACGGAAATCAGCAAAGAGTGCACCTCCCAGTTTTCTAATATCTGCCGGGGTTTTTATCCAGCTTGATGTTTTCATATCAAACTTACCCAATTTATGCAATGCCCGGTATTGCTCTTCTGATAAAAGCTCAACACCCATTTCTGCAGCCATATCTATCGCATTATTTTCAGGTTTATGATCTTTTCTTGAGTCTAACCCTTCGCGGTCGTAGCATAGACTTCTGCGTCCGGCAGGACTTTCAACCGAACAATCATAAAAAATGTACTTGCCTCCCTCCTCTTCCTGACTAATAACATCTGGTTCACCACCAGTCCTTTCCATTTCATGGAGTGACCACATTTTTTCAGGAGCGGCTTCTAACTTTGCTTGTACTTTGACCCATTCAATGTTTGGATGACGGATGTTATTCTTTTCAAAACGAGCTTTTAAGACAACAAGCAGGTCTTTACGTTGTTCAGGGAATAAAGGCGTTTTAATGTTATTCATACTTTACAGTCTATATTATGAATTAATTATTCAATATATAATTACTAAAACTATGTATTTTTTTAAAAGGTTTTTCTATGCAGATAGTTTTCTTTTTTCTATTACAATAAAAATAATTAGAATAAAAAGAAGAGTGTACGTCATGATCACTCTGTTTTCTGCTGTTTTTATCTGTCCTCCCTAAAGTAAAATTTTCAAACCTCAGGGATCGGATTTCATTTATTATACTTCCTCAACAAACTAGCCTCAAATATTCTAGAAGGGCATTTGCCAAGTTGTTTCCGACACTTTTTACTGAATTTCCAATAGTTCTTCTGGATTTATTTTCCGCTCAGGACTGTAACCAATTAATGCCAGATTAATCTCATCCTGTTTATTTGGATTGATCAGTTGCGAACAATAATTACTACCACTTTCATGACAAAAACTAATCACTACACGTTCAATGGGAAAGTTGATATCTGGTAATGCATTCAGTACTGTAAATAGCTGATTAAAAACATCTTTAATATCTTCTTCTTCGGGTAAAACGAATAATATTTCCTGCCTTTTGTCAAAGAAGTAGGTTAGCGTACGCCAGTTCCTATCGTGATAATATAATTTGAGATTAAAAAGGAGCTGAGATTTGTACTGATGTTTCATCGTTATGTTAAATGGCCTGGCTAATATAGCTATTATTTTTAGTATATTCTTGAATATGGAAGCAGTGGCTGTAATTACAGATGATAATCATTCATGCTCTTTATAAGCAGTTTGTGGTCAGGATCTATTTTTATAGATTTAATATTATTCAGTGAAAGGTTTGAAGTAGCATACAACTCCTGCAAGTGGTGGTTCACAAAGGGGTGTTTATTTTGATAGGAATATTAGTATCCTGCCGATACTTTTATCAAATCCTTTTATAAAAGTTTATAGATATGATATATCTATTAGAAATGTCTCGACTAGCCCCTTAATTTGTCGCTTTCAACTATCTTCACTACTTTGTAGTTTCTGTATTTTTGAATAAACTAAACCAGAAAAACTTATGGCGACTCAAATTTTCCTGAACTTACCAGTCAAATCCCTTGAAAGATCTGTAGCGTTTTTCACTAAACTTGGCTATACTTTTAATCCTCAGTTTACTGACGAGAAAGCAACCTGTATGATAGTTAGCGATACTATTTATGTGATGCTGCTAACTGTGCCTTTCTTCCAGACTTTTACCCAAAAGAAAATTGTAGATGCACATAAAGCAGTAGAGTGCTCCATCGCCATATCGGCTGATACCAAAGATGCAGTTAACGAAATGGTAGACAAAGCAAAAGAAGCGGGGGCCACAATACCAAATCCAGCCACTGACTACGGCTTTATGTATCAGCACAGCTTTGAAGATCTGGACGGTCACCATTGGGAATATGTATGGATGGATCCAAAAGGCGCTCCTGAGGGTAAGGGGGAAAACAAAATCTAAGTTTACTCCTAAATTTTATTTGAATTGCAGATTATATATGTACAATCCATTATATCAAAAATTCAGCAACTTAATAAAGTGATAAGGAAAGACGGATTCTCCATAAACACCATAACGATGACACGTTCATAAAGATGATACTCAAATGCATTAATTAAATGATTGACGAAATTCAGGTGGTGATATTTCTATCTTTTTTCTGAATAATTTGTCAATGATTTAAGCCAGGTATGTGTAGATACAGCAAGCCATGTGATTACCCACATTCAGACGTTTCATGCAGATAAATTGACGGAGAGTATAAAAATGGGATCGTAATATCAATAACCGCAGACAACAGTTAATTATGACTGCTATCGTAAATCAGCTATTGTGCAAATTAGGTAAGATATTATAATGTACAGGATCGCCGAAAGAATGCTAAATGAGAATATTTAAAATTGAGTTATCCTGGATAAAACTGTCTCAATTGTCGATATTAGCACAATGACAAGTAAACCTGAAATTGTGTAAGAGATGAGATTATTATAATTATCCATTTTTTTTGAGCGTTTCTATTGATATTACTTTAAGCGGAAACACTTTTAAAGCAGGAATATACGATCATATTTGAATGAAAGTCTCCTCGATTTATTTCCCTTACTCATTCTCAATCAATAATATATCAGTTAAGATGCTATACTGTACTGCCTTTAGTCTGGAAAAAGAACATTCTAAGCCATATCTCTGCCATATAAAAACCGCACTATGCTTACCCCATTTTTACTACAATCTTACCTCAAACTTACCTCTACTACACCCTTTAGGTAAAGTAGTAATAAAGTTAGGGTATGTATAGGGTAAGCATGCTATAACTTCAATACGATAGATACATACCTACACTATTATTTTTCCAATAACCAGGTACTGCCAGTAGATTGGTAACAATCAACTATCTCTGGCAGCAGAAATCATTTCTAAACACAGAAATTAACAGAATAATTAACTATATTTTTAAATATTTAAAATAAAAGATACATGTTTTTTAATAAATTACTATATTCACATAGTACTTACAATTAGTAATAATTACTTTACGCTATAATCTGTTGTTTTAGACCCCTCAATACCCGCCGTGGCCAGATTTCGATTTTAACCTAATGATTACTGAGTTCGTATAATTAACAATTTATTCACCTAGTTCAAATTATTATGGCAATTGTTACAAGTGGCCCATTCCTGGGCTGGTCAGGTTCGGCCGATGGTTTTACTTATTATTTACTTCCTGATGGCAGGACTTGTGTAAAGAAGAAAAACAGAAAAAGTTCTATCCCTCCTACTCAACCCCAGATCGTTAATAGGGCTGACACGGCTATAGTCTCAAAATTCATAAAACCTTTTGAAGAATTTATTCAAGTTGGTTATCAGCTAGAGTCAAAGAAAACTAATCAAAACCCTCATAATGTGATGACTAAGCATGTCAGGGACATTACAATTCAAGGGCTGTATCCAGATCGCAAGATTGATATATCAAAAGTTTTGGTTAGCATTGGAAAGTTACCTGGAGCTGCAGAAACTTCGGTTATGATGACAGAACAGGGCTTGACTTTCCATTGGAGTACTGAACTTGTCCGCAAGCTTAGTCACTACAGTGACCAGGTAATGATGCTGGCTTATTTTCCAGAACTTCAGGAGGTGACTCATGTAATTTCAGGTGCACAAAGGCATCTGGGAACGGACTTACTCCCTCTTGCTGGTATCAAAAAAGGTTATTCGGCAGAGGTCTTTATTTCATTTATAACGAATGATCACCAAGGCGTATCCAACAGTGTTTATCTTGGACAATTTAACTGGTAATTATGGCAACTCAAAAAAGCAACTCGGTACTTGGAGATTTCACTGGATCTGTCGGCACAGTAACACTGACCAAATGGATGGATCTTGCCGTTATGAAATCCAGAATAGGCGCAAGACATAAAAAAACAACATCAGTTCCGCTGATCCGCCAAAATAATGTATTCGGTATGGTAAGCCATTTTTTTAGTTCGGCTCGGGAGCTGATTAGGATGGGTTATCAGAGACCTAAAGTGGCAAAAATGACGCCATTTAATGCTATGGCATCTTATCACCTTAAAAATGCAATTATTGGCGATCCGGATAATCCTGTTATTAGCCTGTCAAAGATTAAATTAACCTTCCCTATCCGCAAAACACAATCTGTCTGGAACCCGGTTTTATCATTGGAAGCAGGAAATAACGTTATAGTAAACTGGGAAACAAATCCTTTTCCTCATAAATGCACCCAATTGGATGATAAAGTTATCCTTGTCTACTATAACAAAAATGGGGGTTCGTTTAACTTTATCAGGGAGGACATTGATAGAAGTCACCTGAGTCATAGCTGTCGCTTCGGAGCTGGATATAATAACCATGAAATATACTGGTACATGTTTCTTATCTCTGCTGATGGAAAGTTAGTTTCCGAAACGGAATATCTGGGAATGGTAACGTTATCTAGCTAAATACATTGAGTCTTAATTTATTTGTTATTTCTTTCAATCTTGCATAGCTATATTGTCCTTTCGCTTATTTTAGTTATCTCCAGTTTTCCTTTTGTTGTTCTTTTAAGTTGCAATGAAAAATTGTGCCCTGTTGCTCTGAAAATTAAATCAATATAAATTAATTCTTTACACATCTTCAGTTCTGCTATTTCTACTAAAGGCCGGGGAGTAAAAATGTCCATACCTTTTATAAGCCGGTTTACATTCGTTTCTTCTGGTAAAAGAATGCATTTCATCCCATTTACTTTGATTTCAATAGGATCAAATCCTTTGGGTGTGACAATTTGTAATGGCTGTTGGTAGTATTCTTTTGGTAAAATATTTTTATCCAGTATTTTTTGCAATGATTCTTCAATTACCTGGATTGACTCTTTTTGATTTAGCTGTTGGTCTTTATACCTGTTACAGCAAAATAAAGACATTGTGGCTATCAGCAATAGGTTAAATAAAATTACATTTTTCATAACATCTAAATCTATATTCATAATTTGCATCAAGGCAGTTAGCTATGCTTGTTTGATGAATAAATTCGTGCAGGCAATGCGACATCAAGTTACTATATTCATCATCATACTGAAATTAGAAGAAAAGCTTTCAAAAATATCTGCTTAACCAAAAAACTCTTCTAAATTAATTAGAAGAGTTTTGATGAATCCCATATTACCTTTATCGAACACTTTATTAGAGGATCGTATAAAAATAGAGCGGATCAAATTCAAATGATTTTTTAGCTATCTTTTGGACATTCGTTCTTCAGTTCTAAAAAAAACAGCGTTTAAATGAAGAAGCTATCCTTCGCCAGAAGCTAAAAGACCATTTGTCTGACCATCCTGAAATTATTTTTTTTCGGCATTCTTTTGGTTGTAGTCGTTAAAAGCTGCGGCGATCGCATTTGCTTCTTCAGGTTTAAAGGTCATTTTTTTTGCCATGGCTACCATACGTGCAGCAAGTCCTTTTTTAGCAACAATAGGTTGGTTTCCATAGGCGCCGGTTTGATATTTCTGTGCTACTTCTGGTGTGTCTTCGAAATACTTTTGCAGGTCATAATCAAAAGCATTGTGAAGCTTATTCTCATTGTCTTTCTGTGCCAGTATTTTATAACCAATCAGTAAATTATTTTTTTTCTTTTCTTGTTTAGCCGCAATTTCTTGATCAGTATCAATATAAACTTCTATGTCTGCTGGATACGAATAAAAGCGGTGTGCATTGATCCGTCCATGGGCTATTCTTTCCATCATGTGGTCATTTGTACCCATGCTTTTAAGCTGAAGATTTTCCATATCTACATAATGTACTTTATCAAATTCAAGCAAACCTACTTTGTAATATTTAAGCTCATCAGCTTTATATTTTTTAGCTTTAACATTAGGATTTGCAGCAAGCGCTGCTGAATCTTTTAAGAAAATAGAGCGTTGATTAAACCATGGGGCATCCTGATTATGGCCAATAAGGCCACTTACTCGTGTTCCGTCACTGAGAATAGCAAAACCGGGCTCGTAATAAACCTGTGCTTTACAAATGGAAAAAGAAAGTAATAGCAGCGTAAAGAGATAGTAGGGTAAATGTTTTTTAGTCATGTTATTTTTGATTAATAAATTTTGTTTGAATGATGTAATATATGATAAAAATTAAAGTTATGGATGTTAATTAGAAAGTTATATTCTAAATTTATAAGTAAGGATAATCTGGAGCTAAATACATTAGCTTTATGCGACAAGTAAGCATACCAGTATGACTAAATTATGTAAAAGTCATGATGTTCCTACCGATACATTTTTGCGCCTGAAACTGATATCGCCATCTGGACAAACATACTGTCCTATCCTGCTATGTCTATATAGGTTTGTTAATTAATCCTAAATCAATTATGTCTTACCTAAAACTGTAGTGTTAGCTTACAAAAGCTAACCTAAAGAAAGAAAAAGGGTCTGTTTCAAAATGCTTCCTAATCAAAAAACGCGCCTAAATTAACTAGAAGCGTTTTGAAATTCTGGTGATCCCGCTGGGATTTGAACCTAGTGCTAAAATCAGCATTAAATAGTATTTTACGCGGTTTTCGATTTTGACTCACCTAATCGCTCACCATTTTTTTCGATACGTTTTAGCTGCAATTGCTCTTATAAATGTAGTAATTCAATAAGGATGTTTAAATAATTAACCAAACTATTTATGATTCTATATTCAAAAAACTATTCCTGAAATAATCTCAAGTATTCTGTAAAGGTAAATATCCGATTACGTTTATATCCTGTCTGTTCAATTAGTATACCCAGATTACAAAAGTCTTTTATTAGCGTATTTGCGCTTTGTTTACTAGTATTTAATGTATCAACAACATCAGAAACTGTAATTACAGGTTTACTGTACAGATAATGAAGCAGTGCTCTGGCATTTGGCAATTTTTTCCCCATTGACATTATAGTTTGTTTTTCAAGCTTATCCCTTAATGCTATGATTTTTGTAAATGTTAGTATTGCATTTTTCGCCGTTTCTATTACACCAACAAGGAAAAACTTCAACCATTGTTCTAAGTTGTTATTTATAGATACACCCATTAAATTATCATAATAGGTTGTTCTATGTTTTTCAATGAAATCAGATAGATACAATGTTGGTTTAGTAAGTATTCTTTGGTTTATCAAATACAATGTAACCAGCAATCTGCCTATTCTACCATTTCCATCAAGAAAAGGGTGAATTGCTTCAAACTGATAATGTGCTATTCCTATTCTAATTAAGTGAGGCACTTTAATTTCATCATTATTTAAATAACTTCTCTAAATCACTTTAGAAACGCCTTATTTTACTGGCGATCCCTATGGCACCAATGTCGAACACTTTTATTGAAGATTGTACAAAATTAGTTAGTTTATTCAAAATTGACTATTAATACTATAGTCGATTTTGAAAGTTCTAAAATTGGTCCATTGAGCAGATTATGCCATATAAAAAGTTTGTTACCTAATAATTATTTATATAGATTAAATTTGAAGAATTGTGGAATGCCAAAATAATCGGATTATAACCGGCAGGGGTATTTAGGTTCTAATCATTATTAAGTTACTGTATAAATGGAAAATTCAAATATTCTTATATATCAAACTGATGACGGGGTTACAAAAATTGAAACTCGTCTAGAAAATGATACCGTATGGTTAAATCAGACGCAGTTATGCGATCTTTTTCAAAAATCAAAATCAACAGTTAGTGAACATATTAAAAATATTTTTGAAGAGGGTGAACTGGTGGAGGAGGCAGTTGTTCGGAATTTCCGAACAACTGCTGCAGACGGGAAAAAATATAATGTTACATTCTATAATTTAGATATTATAATTTCAGTAGGATATCGTGTTAAAAGCTTTCAAGGCACAAAATTTCGTCAGTGGGCTACCAGCAGGCTTAAGGAATATATTGTAAAAGGATTTACAATGAACGATGAGTTATTGAAACAAGCAGGTGGTGGTAACTATTTTGATGAGCTACTTGCACGTATCCGTGATATACGTTCCTCCGAAAAAGTATTTTGGCGTAAAGTACTTGATGTTTATGCGACAAGTATAGATTATGATCCAAAAACGGAATTGTCCATGCTATTTTTTCAGACAGTTCAGAATAAAATGCATTGGGCCGCACATGGACATACGGCAGCTGAAATTATTTATGAACGTATTGATGCTAATAAAGTTAATCTAGGTCTTACAAATATTAAGGAAACTAAACCCACGAAACAAGAAACGGAAATAGCTAAGAATTATCTGAATGAGAGTGAATTAAACATCCTTAACAGAATGGTGTCCGCTTATTTAGAGTTGGCGGAATTACAAGCTCTCAACCGCAAGCCTATGTATATGAATGATTGGATAGGACGTTTAGATGACTTTATTAAGATGACTGGAAATGAGTTACTACAAAATGCAGGTACAATAAGTCATCAACAAGCTTTAAAGAAAGCAACTGAAGAATATGAAAAATTTAAAGAACAAAATCATAATCAAATTACCGAAGTAGAGAAGCATTTTATTAAGCAAATCGAAGAGGCTTCTAAAAAAACACTAAAGAAATAGTAAGCTCTTTTCAAAATAGGGTTTTAATAATCTAAATGGATTGATATTGTATGTTTTGAACTCATGTGAAACTGGAATTCTCCGTTTGAATTACTATTAAATTGAGTGGGGATTATATAAGACCTCACAGTAGTCGAATACCAAATATGTGTTGAAATTGAATAGACGGCTATTTTGCTGGTGATCCCGCTGGGATTTGCACATAGTGCTAAAATCAGCGTTTAAATAGTATTTGAGGCTGTTTTGTAATTCTACTCATTGAATTACTCACTTTTTTTTAATACGTTTTAGATGCAATTGCTTAATAACGAATATAACTTTTATTTTAAGATAAAAAGAAATGCTTTTGTAGTTTTTGCTGCTTTGTTTTGGCAAAGGGTACATCACCGAAGTTTTTCAAACTTAGCTCCAGCTCTTTTATATGGTAACCTGTTTTTAAGTGATAGATAAGTGGAATCGTCCTGTTCAACCGTTCGATATTGCGAGAATGAGAGATACAGTTCCTGAATGCTGATTGACTTTGATCATGCCAAGGACAACTATAGCAGCTACGAGGTGCGCACCCATAGAGAGGGATATGCCTGTGATGTGAGAAGGAAGCAGAAAGCTACCGCATCAAGGAACTAATCGCAGCAACTGAGCGTCCCAAGGTAAACCTGACTTTTAGCATAATGCTGAAAGCATAACTATTCAGGTACCAAGGCCGGATATGTCCGGAATAACCACAGAATTACATGGTGGTTTAGAAAAAATCAGCAATACTTTGGAAAAATGGCCAAAGCCAATGATTACGTTAGGGCTGTATTAACAAGAGTTATCCTTTGCTTACTTGCTTTGGTGCTAATGACCTTTGCATATATGCTACTAAATTAACACATGTAATAAAGCTATTTGACCATTTAACTCGTTTCATAAAAGACTAATCAATACAGAGGGGCAACAATTTCAGCCCCTCTCTTAATTAAAAAATCAGTGCTGAAATACGCAATCGGTGGTAGGACTCATTTTTTCTATTAATAGCAGATCATGATCAATATCAATAAACATTCCATTAGTGCCCTGATACTTATAAGGGGTGTTCTTGCTGATTTCAGTAAATTTTGATTTTTTAATATCATGGAATTTTCCATTAGACAAATAGTAACTGTTATACCCTTTGGGTATAGCAGCAGGAGAAACTTTTTTTAATACAAAGGAGTAAACCGTATCTTGTTTCAAGGTACAATTGTAAAATATGCCAGGATCATTTATGTTCTTTGTGGTACTATCCCAAGGGATTTTTACATTGAAAACAATACTGTCAGCGCCCTGCGTAAAAACAATACGCTTATTAACAAAACTACTGTTTAGCGTACCTTGGTAAGAAACGCCAGCATATTTCAGATCTTGGTACTTTAACAAGTTCTGCGCTTTGCACCCAAAGAAGCAAATAGATATAATTAAAAGTATAACGAATCTTCTCATCATTGTGTTTTTTTAGTTACTGAATTTAATATTCCAGTAGGAACGACAGTGGTAACCGTAGTCGGTAATTTTACCCCATTAATATCTATCGTACTCATGATACTTTTAGAGGTTGCCCCCTGTCTTAAAATGAATTGGTTTGTAGCGTTATAGCTAAATATCGTATTTTGAAAGCCGCCGGAAGGAAGCTCCGGAATAGTCGTTCGGCTAGTGATATATGGGTCGCCTATGAGTTCACCATAAATCTTACCTTCCATGCCTAAACTAGGATTGTGAGCAGAATTGAATGTAGCCTCTCTTGCAGCGGCGTCAGCAGTTGCATATCCGGGAACCTCTTGAATCTCATTCAAAAAATGTCCTATGGCAGCGGCTTGTAAACTAGAACTTGCTTCACCCATCTTTGCTAAATCAGTTACATCAATCTTTCCCTGTTGATAACTATCTACAAATACAGCATTATCATCACCTTTAGCACCCACCAAAGTTAACGAATACATATCTTTAGAATTGATGCCTTTTGTTATTATGTCAGCGAGAGTTTTAGATTTGGTGCCTTTAAAGTTCTTATCTGCATCAACAAACGTAAGTTTCCCATTATTTATAGCATAGTTGTTGCCTGTGTGAGTGTATAGCATTCTCAAATAAGCATCCAGAGCTTCTTGTTCACCCGCTAACCCAATTTCCATACCATTGGGATCAATATATTTAATGGGGTTATTGATAGTATAGCTATAAGGTGAATATTGTGGATATTTTGCGGCTATGGGGTCAACAGTAGCCCATCTTAATAAATTTTCATCTGTTATCGCAACTTTTTGTAATACTGAGTCCTTACTATCCAATAATTGCAATGTTTTGTTCTTTCTATCGAATTCGATATATTTTACTATTGAATTAGGATTAGCATTTCTTACCCTATAAGTATCATCTTTATTATCCTCATATTTAACTTTCACCTTATGACCAAAAATGGCATATGGATTATCTTGTGCCAGACTTATTGAGAATGCTGTCATGACAAATAATGTTGTTAGCAATAGTTTATTCATAAAGCTTGTTTTTTGTTTGGATTACCAGTAAATTTTCTCTTTTGTTTTTCTTTTTCAACAGACCTTATCCACTCTGCATATAATTCTTTAGGCATCTCCTTATATCCAAGTTGGTTTATACTGACTACTGTTTTTTTATGGGAAGAGATAACAGATTCTAAAAACAGGGTGTTAGGCTTGTTTTTCTTCTTTTCTTGCTGATATAGCGCAAGCATACAATTTGCTTTCAGTTGAATCAAGGGAACACATTTGGGAAAATATTTCAATGCAGTGGTGATCGTATTCAATACGAACTTATCGTAACCATAACGAAACTTGTAGCCACATGCCAGATCAAACATTGTCATCGCAATACTTTGCTTTGGGCTAAGTGGAACCATATAAATTCCCTTCTTAATTGCTTCGACTGTGATCGCCATTTCTTTTATAATCCACTGATCACGTGGAAAGCCACCATTTGTCAGCTCTACATTTGTCCATTGGTTCTTTTCGTCAAGATGCTTTATATAAATATGATTAGGCGCCAAAGCAAGGCTAGCTTTTGCGCCTAATTCTTCACATAAGATCTTATACAGATAAGGTAAAGAATGACAGTTACCGCTATGTTCTCGTAGCAATTTGGTCACAAACATTTTTGACCAATCTTTAGTTCCCATCAAATCTTCAAAATCGTAAGTAAAAGGTTTAAATCCATTTGCAGCAATGGTATCATTGAGATAAGAAAATGCCGCCCAATTACCAGCAGTTTTGAAATGTGAAATTCCCTTCAATCGAATAAGGCTTTTAAGTTGAACCGTAATATTGGAAATATTTGTAGAGAATGCCTGGTAATTAAGTTTCCCTTTATAAAAAGCGTTCTCAGTTAGGAAAACAGATCGTTTAAAGCTGATCTGTTTTTGCCCGGTCATCATTTGTAATTGCTCTTGAAAGGCACTTACATAAAGCTGTTTGTCCATTTGAGCAATGGCATTAACGCTACACTGACTGTTTATGAGTATGAAAAGGATCGATATTCTAATCATAGAACGCGTAAATTAATGATGTTAAAATTAAATATATTTTGGTAATAACAAAAAAATACCAACAAATATATTTTAATTTATTCTCAAAATACAGAACTTAATATTGAAAAATAATATTAATTCAACTTTTAGTTTTATTAAAAACGATTTATCCAGTCGAGAACATAATATTAGTAAATTGCTTATACTTGTGAGAAAATGACATCCCGGATCACTCACCATACCTAGAGATACAATATTAGCATCACTGGTTAGACAGAAGTTATTGCATTTGTGAACAGTAATTTTGAAAAAAAAATGGCATCCTGAAACTGACGGCTTCCAGTCTGCCACAGGTGGGTACAAATCTTATATTTAAAATGGAACGGGTTTAAAGGCCAATATTCCCCCCACGCATTTGCGGCTTGCGAAATCGAAGGGGTTTTGCTTGGGCTTTTATGAAAAAGTTCAGTTTGTAGCTATGGCCGCAATCCCGTAATGTTAGGCCTGTTCCCTTTTAACCTGTTGATTTTTCCGCGTAAATACATAACACAGGTTCAGCATTTCTATTAACTGACTATAAAAAAAGATCATATCTTTTAATTCTTCCCCATCTGGTAATTCCGAAGCAAAATGTACCCACCCCTTATACAATTCCCACAGTTTAGCTCTTGATTCATGAATCGGATGGTTAACAAAGAAATAGCTGATAGCTGATAACGGGTTTTCAAAATCACTATCCATAATATCCGCAGGCTGATAATTTAACCCTTTTAAAATTTCTTCCTTAATATTGCTTTTTATCTCTTAATAAATTGATATGCTGTGATTAACTGACCTATAAAATCTTCACAATAGCCCTCGTAGTGTACCTTTAAGATCAATAATTGAAAGTTGCAGGGGTAAAAGCGGAAACGGTCATTGAAGTACTGAGGAAAATCCCCTCAAATAAACGCAGGAAAGTAAAAGAAATCACCCTGGATATGACCGGCAACATGGAACTGATTTCCAGGAGAGCATTTACTCTTGCTGTTCGGGTAACAGACAGGTTTCATGTTCAGCAACTCGCTACCGAGGCCTTGCAGGAAATGCGGATCAAACACCGCTGGGCGGCTTTGGACGCTGAAAATGAAGCTATAGAAAAGGCTAAAAAAGGAAGCTATCAGTTCCAGTCCAACTTTCTGGACAATGGCGATACACTCAAGCAATTACTAGCTAGAAGCAGGTATGTTTTGTACAAACGCACTGAACATTGGACCCCAAGTAAAAAAGAAAGAGCAGATTTGTTATTTCAGCATTACCCAGATCTGAAACAGGCTTATGATTTGAGTATGGCCCTGAGCAATATCTTTGAAAAAACTACCGATAAAGTGTATGGTTTAGCCAGGCTAGCCAAGTGGCACGAAAAGACAAGGCAAGCATGATTTAAAGCCATTAATACCATTTCCAGAACGATTGAGAACCACTACCAAACAATACTGAATTATTTCGATAATAAATCTACCAATGCGTCGGCAGAATCGTTCAATGCCAAACTCAAAGCTTTCAGAAGTCAATTCAGAGGAGTAAGAAATATCGAATTTTTCCTATATAGACTAACTCAGATTTATGCGTAATTTCATGCAGTCCCCACAAGTTTTGGTATTGATCCAAAATAAGCTCAGTAAGGATGCAGTAGCTGATGGCATAAATGTAAAGTTGTAAAAAAATACAAAGCTATAATTTTTAACATTGCTCCACAACATTTGGCATTGATCCTTTATTTACATGTTAAACACGGTTTTGGCTGAAAATAAAATTGGGACAGACCGTAATATTAACAGTCTGTCCCATAAGGTGATCCCGCTGGGATTCACACCTAGTGTGAAAATCAGAGTTTAAATAGTATTTCATGCGTTTTTCGATTTTGACTCACCGAATCACTCACCATTATTTTCGATACGTTTTAGCTGCAATTGCTATATGTAAATATACGAGATTTTCATAATATTTAATAAAAAAATATAGTATAAACATTTGATGAATATAAGATAGTATAAACTTATATAAAGAGTATTATCTATTTTTGGCAGTTGGATGAAAAGTTCTGGTTATTATTATACAATCTGAACTATCCTAAATAATATCCACATATCGCAAATGAATTCTAATAACATCGAAAATAATGTTAAAGCTATTGTTGATAACTTAAATCAAGAAACCTTTATTTATGAACTACTTTTAGCTTATGGGATTTCGAAAACATCTATAGTTCGACTGAAAAAAGGAGATTTTAATTTATCAAAAATTGAGGGTGAGGTCTTATATAAGAATAAAATATTTTTTAAAACATCAAATGCTGATAGGCTATTAATAGAGGTAGAAGATGCGGCCACAGATGCTAGGATTCTAAAACAAAATCCCAGGCTTATAATTGTTACAGACTTTAATACGATAGCGGCAAAGGATTTAAAGACTAAATTAAACGCCGATTTCCCTATTGCTGACCTTCCTAAGTACAAAGATTTTTTCTATCCTATTAGTGGTGGAGAGATTTACAAGTCTTCCAATGATAACAAGGCAGATAGAGATGCAGCTTATAAACTAGCTCAATTATATGATAATTTAGTTACGGAAAACATTGATATATACAGAGAAGGGAGCCACAACCTAAATGTTTTCCTATCCAGACTATTATTCTGTTTTTTTGCGGAAGACACTGGAATTTTCGAAAAGGAAAGTGTTTTCACTGAAACTTTGTCCAATAACACCGCCCAGAATGGTGCCGATGTCCATGAGTTTTTAAACCAGTTGTTCCACAAACTTAATACTAAAGACGGCGATTTTCCTAAATATCTTGAACAATTCCCATATGTTAACGGTGGTCTTTTTAGAGATGATATTCAATCCCCAAAATTCTCAGCAAAATCAAGGAGTATTTTAGTAGAATGTGGTGATTTGGATTGGAGTGAAATCAACCCGGATATTTTTGGTTCAATGATCCAAGCTGTTGCTGATCCTGATGAACGAAGTGATTTAGGAATGCATTACACATCGGTTCCCAATATCAAAAAATTGATCGAACCTTTGTTTCTAGATGAATTGTATGACAGTTTTCAGAAGTTTAATGATAGTTCAAATAATTTAAAAAAATTAGCCAATAGAATTGCTAAAATTAAATTTTTTGACCCGGCCTGTGGAAGCGGAAATTTCTTAATTATTACCTACAAGGAAATACGGCTTTTAGAAATCAAAATCATTCAGCGATTGATTGATTTAGAAAAGGGAAAAGGCATAAATACATTATATTTTACATCTATTCGCCTATCCCAATTTTATGGTATTGAAATTAAAGATTTTGCCCATGAAATGGCAATACTTTCACTTTGGCTGGCTGAACATCAAATGAATAGAGTTTTTGAAAACGAGTTAGAAGGCTATGGACAATCAAAACCAATACTACCGCTTAAAGAAGCTGGTAAAATTGTCTGTGATAACGCTGTTATCGCTAAATGGGAAGATGTATGCCAAAGAGATTTAAATGATGAAGTTTATATATTAGGTAATCCACCATATTTGGGCGCAAGAATACAAAATGCCAGTCAAAAGAATGATATGGATTTTGTATTTGGACATTTAAAAAAGTATAGGGATCTTGACTATATTTCTTGTTGGTTCTATAAAGCAAAAGATTTTATAAATGGCTACCTAAATTCAAAAGTGGCGTTTGTATCTACAAATTCTATTTGTCAAGGACAACAGGTATCTCTTTTATGGCCAAGCGTACTTTCTGATGGGCTTGAAATTGATTTTGCTCATCTTTCTTTCAAATGGACTAATAATGCAAAGTCAAATGCAGGAGTTACGGTAATTATTGTAGGATTGAGAAACAAAGTTGCTAACAAAAAATTCCTTTTTATTAATAATTTTAAAAGAGCTGTGATCAATATAAATGCTTATCTTATTGATTATAGTGATGTGTACGTTTATGAAAGCAATGTTTCGATTTCAAAATTCCCCAAAATGAATTTTGGTAATATGCCAAACGACGGTGGTGGACTAATAATTACAGAAAAGGAAAGAGATGAATTAGTAAATAGAAATTATAATGCTGAAAAATTCACTAAGGTATTACTTGGTTCTTACGAATTTATAAATAGACAGAAACGGTACTGTTTATGGATAGAAAATGAAGATTTAGAAGTGGCAAAAAAAGATTCATTTATTAATAATAGGATTTTAATAAGTAAAGAACACAGATTAAATAGCAAAGATAAAGGAACAAATAAATTGGCACTCAGAGCCCATCAATTTAGAGACAGGAATATCCCCAAAGAAAGCCAGTTAATAATACCAAGACATTCATCTGAATCTCGTGATTACATCCCTATTGATTTTCTAGATGCAAATACAATTATTGCCGATTCCGCTATGGCCGTATATGATGCCGACTCCTGGCTTTTCGGAGTACTTCATTCTAAAATGCATATGGCTTGGGTACGTGCGATTGGTGGGAAAATAAAAACTGACTATAGATATTCAGCAAAGTTATGCTACAACACATTCCCTTTTCCTCAGATTAATTTAAGACAAAAACAGATAATAGATCAATATGTTTATCAGATTTTAGACGAAAGGGCAAAATACCCAGAAAAGACGATGGCATGGATGTATAATTCAGATACAATGCCCTTAGGCTTAAAGAAAGCTCATGAAGAATTAGATCAAGCTGTAGAAAGGATTTATAGATTAAACCCATTTCAAAATGATGTTGAAAGGTTGGAATATCTCTTCAAATTGTATGAAGAAATGACGAAAAAACATACGCTGTTTGCTAAACAAAAGAAGACCAGAACAAAAAAAACAATGCAAAGTGAGTAAACAAGAGACAAAACATTCTGAATACACTAAGCCTATAAATTTGGTGGAAGTCAATTATGCTCAAACAGGACAGAGCAAGAAGATTAATGAATTTGGTATGCGAGAAATGCAGTCCAAAGCGTATGATGCTAGAACAGCAAAGTATCTCCTATTGAAAGCTCCACCCGCTTCAGGAAAATCTAGAGCGTTGATGTTTATTGCTTTGGATAAGCTAATTAATCAAGGTATAAAAAAGATAATTGTAGCTGTGCCGGAGCGCTCGATAGGCAATTCTTTTAGTCCAACAGAATTAAAAAATTATGGTTTTTTTGCTAATTGGGAACCCAACCAGAGATTTAATCTTTGCACACCAGGGAGTGACAAAAGCAAAGTTCAAGCATTTCTTACGTTTTTACAAAGCGAAGAGAAAATTTTGATTTGTACACATGCTACCCTCCGTTTTGCTTTTGAGGGATTAAATGATACAGATCTAAATGATTGTACAATTGCGGTAGATGAGTTTCATCACGTATCAGCTGATGGCGACAATAAATTGGGAGAGGTAATTAGAAATATAATTAAAAGGGGGAAAACCCATATAATTGCAATGACTGGTTCTTATTTTCGGGGTGACAGTGTTCCTGTATTACTTCCGGAAGATGAAGCAAAATTCACAAAAGTAACTTACAACTACTACGATCAGCTAAATGGTTATGAACATTTAAAATCTCTAGGAATTGGATATCATTTTTACCAAGGAAGATATTATAAGAAACAGCAGGATCGGGAAATATCCGCTTTGGAGGAGATATTAGATGAGAACTTGAAAACCATCATTCATATACCAAGTGTAAATTCTGCCGAATCATCTAAAGAAAAACTTGAAGAAGTAAGTCATATCATCGATTGTATAGGTGAAATGGAATATCAAGATACTGAAACTGGTTTATTGCACGTAAAAAGCAAAAGAACTGGAAGAATCTTGAAAATTGCAGATTTAGTTAACGATAATCCTAAAGAAAGAGATAAGATCGTTGCTTATTTACGAGGAGTAAGTAGGCCTGATGATATAGATATGATTGTTGCTTTGGGAATGGCTAAAGAAGGATTTGATTGGCCTTTCTGTGAACACGCTTTAACAATTGGATATAGAGGGTCACTGACCGAAATTATCCAAATAATTGGACGAGCCACACGAGATAGTGAGAATAAAAAACATGCACAATTTACAAATCTCATAGCGCAGCCAGATGCTGTTGATGATGACGTAAAGCTTGCTGTAAATAATATGCTGAAGGCTATTACAGCATCACTGTTAATGGAGCAAGTCTTGGCTCCAAACTTCAAATTTAAACCTAAGTATCCTGATGATGACATGGAAGATGAAGAAGGGCTAAATGATAGCAACACAATACAAATACGGGGATTTAAGCTCCCTACGTCACAACGTGCTAAAGACATCATTGAGAGTGATCTTAATGATTTAAAAGCTAGAATATTGCAAAATGATACAATGCTTCGGGCAATGCCAGGAAGTGTAGAACCAGAAGTGATCAATACAATTTTAATTCCCAAGATTATTAGGGAAATTTATCCAGATTTAAGTGAAGAAGATTTAGAAGCTGTTAGACAATATGTTGTAGTTGATTCAGTTATAAAAAATAGTACTATAGAAGAACAAGGTAGTAAAAAGTTTATCCGAATGGCAGGAAGCTTTATTAATATTGATGATATTCATATTGACTTGATTGATTCTGTAAATCCATTTCAAAAGGCATTTGAAATACTATCTAAATCTGTCACAACTTCAGTTTTGCGAGCAATTCAAGATACAATTTTTGTTAATAAAATTGATATGACTCAGGAAGAGGCTATTCTATTGTGGGATAAGATCAAAGAGTGGGTTTCCAAGACAGGAGAACAGCCTAATATACAATCGTTTGATCCTAAAGAACAAAGAATGGCTCAAGCTTTACTATTTTTGAGGGAAGAAAAAAGAAAGAGGAAACAAAATGGCTAAAACTTTAGATGATATATTTAATGATGATGATTTTGGACTCTTAAATTCCAAAGATAAATCTTCAAATGCTAAAACCGAAGAGGATCTTTTAATTGATTCATTTGAAGAAATCAATACCTTTTATAAAAAAAACAAGAGAGAGCCGTCAACAGGGAATATGTCCGAATATAATCTGCAGGCTAGATTAAAGGGATTTCGTGGTAGCGAAAACAAAAAAAAAATATTGAAACCATTTGACAGGTATGATTTGCTAGGTCACGTTGATCTGGAAAAGAAGACTTTTGATGAAATAGTAGATGACGATGATTTAGGACTTTTGGAGACTGATGGGGATAAATCTATATTTGAATTTAATCATACTCCGCAAAATGATAAAAGAGCAGATTCAGACTTTATTGCTCAGAGAGAAGCAATAAAAGAGACTGATTTCTTACAATATGAACGTATGTTCAATGATGTGCATTCTGATCTTGGCCATGGTAAAAGGAAATTAATCAATTATATTGGCGGACGTTTACAAGAGTCAGCATTTTATGTTTTAGATGGAATAATGTTGTTTCTTGAATATGTTGAATTCCACAGTAAAGAACAAACATTAGAAGACGGTAAAAGGATTAGAAAGGATGGTAGAACTCGATGTGTTTTTGAGAATGCTACGGAATCTAAAATGCTATATAGGTCATTAGAAAAGGCACTATATAAAAACGGTAAAGTCGTAACACATAATAGTGATCACTACAATGGTGCATTGTTTAATAAGATTAATCTTGTTAATGAAGAGGATGTTGAATCAGGCTGGATATACATTTTAACATCAAAATCCCACGATCCAAAAATCACAGAAATTAATAATTTATACAAAATCGGATTTTCGACTACAAAAGTTTCCGAAAGAATAAAAAGCGCTTCGAAAGAGGCCACATATCTTTTTTCAAATGTTGAAATAATTGCTACATTTCGCTGTTATAATATTAATACTAAGTATTTCGAAAATTTGATACATCGTTTTTTCGCAAAATGTTGTTTAGATATCGATGTATTTGATAGTGTGGGTGTTAGACATACACCTAGGGAGTGGTTTATTGCTCCTTTCGGCGTGATTGAAGAAGTAGTACGACTTATAATTTCAGGTGAAATTGTGAACTATAAATATGATGAAATAAATATGAACCTTGAATCTTTCAACTAATGCATTTAATCACTAAAGTGATTAAATGCATTAGTTGAAAGATTCAAGGTTTAAAAAGTAAAATTTGCAATAACTTTGCAAGTTTTACTTTTTAGTAGTGATCATCATAATTGATGAACATTAGTTTTAAATTGGTAGTGTTTCACGAACTGTGTCAGATCTAAATTAATGTTCTCAAAAGCTGTTATTCTCTTGGAGGATTCTATCCCCGAATTTAATAAATAATTGTGAAAATGCCAGTCCCCAATTTTGGATAGGCAGCGTCCATTTTTTACTGATGTTTTGAATGACCAGATACATCAGTTTCATCAGTGCCTGTTCAGATGAAAAAGCACCTTTGGTTTTAGTGATTTTTCGGATTTGCCGGTGTACGCCCTCAATCGGATTAGTGGTGTAGATAATTTTTCTGATGGCATGATCATATTCAAAAAAGGCGGAGAGATTCACCCAGTTATCTATCCATGATTTGCAGCTTAGGGGATACTTCTTTCCCCATTTCTCTTCAAATTCAAGTAGCCTCTCGTATCCTTGCTGCTCATTGTTAGCCTTGTAAATAGGTTTTATATCTTCCATTACTGCCTTTTTATCTTTTTCCGGAATATAACGCATAGAAGAACGGATCTGGTGAACGATACATAACTGGACTCTGGTCCTTGGAAAGATCGCTTCCACTGCCTCTGGAAACCCTTTTAGGCCATCTATGCAAGCAATAAGGATGTCATCTACGCCCCGCGCTTTCAGATCGGTAAGAACAGATAGCCAAAACTTAGCACCTTCACTTTCAGCAGTATAAAGGCCTAGTATTTCCTTCTTACCCTCAATGTCTACACCTAGTATATTATAAATGGCGCGGGTTTCCACTGTACCATTTACCCTTACTTTAAAGAACATACAATCCAGAAATACAAAGGGATAAACAGTCTCCAATGCCCGATTTCGCCACTCCTGAACAGCAGGAAGTACGCTATCTGTAATTCTGGAAATCTCTGCAGGGGAAATATCCATCTCATACATTTCCTGAATATAATCCCGCATCGCACGGGTGCTCATGCCTCTGGCGTACATCGACAAAATGTTTCCTTCAAGCTCTTCAGTAATGATTAATTGCCGCTTAGGGACAATTTTTGGCTCAAAAGTGCTGAGCCTGTCTCGACTGGTTTCCAGTTCAAATTCACCCGCACTCAAACTACGGACTGTCTTCTTACTTTTCCCGTTTCTACGATTGGGCTGTTCCAGTCGCTTGCTTTCAGAAAGATGATGGTCCAGTTCACCTGCCATCATTGATTCTAAAAAATGTTTCATCATTGGAGCTAAAACTCCGTCAGTGCCGGTCATCTTCTTACCTGAGTAGAGACCTGCAATTGCTTCCTTTTTAAAGGATTCAAAGTCAAATTCGTCTTGTGTTGCCATAAGATATAGTGTCTAAATGTTTAACGTCTGTGACACAGTTTATTGTACACCCTCTTTAAATTTTCGATTTACCTCTGCTTAGGCCTTTCTCTTAGGATCATATTTTCGGCTACTCAATCCCAGCCAATACTTGTATAATTGAGCAAAATAAAATATGTTTTCATTTGGCTTAATATTTTCATAAATTATTCCATTTGAAATTAATATCTCCTTCAGCTCATCAGTTGTCTTACTTTCCAGGGTGTTGAAGTAGTAATCCAAAACCTCTTTTAATAACATATTTAGTTCTGATTTATATAGAAATATCTTCTTGTAACCAGTTCCTTTTTCCTTTAAGTAAGTGAATATAGTTGCTAAATCTCTATTGAAATCCTCTCTGATCAGGTCGTCAAAATGCTGGGTTACAGCATTGTCTCGATTTTCTCTAGATGCATAATGTTTTAGATGAATTATCATTTGTACATCTATAAATGGATCTTTTATCGCATCATCAATAGCACCATTTACAAGATTTATAAAAGGTCGTAAGCTAATTGACTGCTGATCAGCATTTGTAAGATTGAAGTAGAACCAGTCGAATGTCTTCCCTAAGAAACCTCCGGTATAACTTTTTACATCTTTGCCAAAAAAGGAGGTCATAAAAGGCTCTATTTCATTTCGGAACAGTTTTAACTGATTGTTGCTTTTCTCTAAGTGGTTTTTAGCATTGTTAATAAATATCTTATCATATCTGTCTATAAGACTCATAAACTCAAACAAAGCAATTTTAGATTGCTTATTTGCAAATATAAGTTTGAAGAAATAGGAATATACTTCCTCTCTTGACCATTCAATATTTATGATATTATTTTCAAGTCTCGTCGTGTTGGTACCGGTCAATCTATTATATAAATCAGTCCGGATAAATATTTTAGGGGCAATACTTTTAAAGCGGTTCAAGCTGTCCCACCAATAGTCAATCAATGGAGAAACAGTTTCTCGCCAGAAGTTCGGTTTTATCAGGTTATCCAATTGATCATACAAAACAAAAGCGAATTTTTTATTTTTAAAAAGAAAGGCATCCAGATCAACAAGATCTTTTTCTATTATTGCTAGTTTGTTCTCATCAAATATTAGTTCGTCGAAACGTTTTTTTGCCTCTATAGGAGTTTTGAAAGGTTGAATGAAGTTCTTAAGTTCAGAATCGTTTACATATCCTAATTTGGTTTCTGAATCAAGGAAAATCGAGTTCCAAGTGTAAACTAGCCAAAAGTTTTTAAAATAAAATGACTTATCATCAATTTTCGAAAGCTGAATTTGATCAAAATCAAATGATTTCGGCTCTCCCTTTCCTTTCAAGGAAATGATATCAACAAAAATATAATTTAGTGCATTATTCTTTTTTGCAAGTCGGAGCAATTCCCTTTTTACAGAGTCTAATTTAGGATCTCTTAATGCTTTGTATAGATATGTCTTACCAGTACCCTTAAAACCCTGAATAAGGAATTTATCCTTTTCAAAAATCTTGTTCATCTGCTCCCTATAAAAGAACGTTGAAGGATTGACATCCGCATCTTCAGCAAAAAGAGTAGGTCTTCCATTATTATTCCTCAAAGTTGACCGTAGATTCTTCAATATTAAATTTTTGAGTTCAAGCCTTCGCCCTTGATTTTCTTTCGGTTTAACCGGAAAAATTTTTGATACCGCTTTAGATTCATTGATTGCTCTGAATATTCCATTGAAATCTTCGAAGCTTTTATTCTTTATCAAATCTATGTGTGTCCGAAAGTCATTTTCAACAGAACTTTTAATTCCAAGGCTTTCTAACGTGTCATTACGCGTTAATTTATAGAAATTAGGGAGTAGCGTATCTTCTTTAGGTGTTTTACTACCTATTTTTTTTTCCTGTATAAGTTGTACATATTGTCCTACCTCTGAAACAAATGCATTGTGAAACAGCTCACTTTGTTTGCTCTCTGTTGGCAGTATGGAATTGATCAACAATAGCTCTGTATCATTATGAATTGTAGAATTCAATTCATAAAATTTATCCAATAAAAATCTTAAGCCTGGTTTTGTCTGCTCACTGCTTCCAAATAGTCCAACAATTAAATCAGATAAAATTAGAGCTGTGACGCCGAAAATGTCATTGAAACCTGTCCTGGAATCAATAAGGATAATATCCGGTTTAATTGTTTCCTTTATTGCTTCAAAGATTGTATTGAAACCCTCTATAATGCTGTGTTCATTCGCAATATCAATTCTGGAAAGTCCTTCAAGATATTGATCTCTATGAGTAATAAATGAATTCTCAGTTTCAGTAACTGTGGTATCACTAAGATTTCCAGCTGGGATAATAAATAGATTTTTTAATTCCTCTACAATAGGTGTAGGTGAAATTATATAGTCCTTTATATCGATGTTTTTCTTAAAATTATAGTCTGCCAAGAATTCAACTAACCCATTTTTTTCACCAGAGCTTATTGCTTCGCTATTAGACAGATCAAAGAAATTTAGATAACCAGGGGCTTCTAGATCACAATCTATAATGCATACTCGTTTCTTTTGGTTAATTACCAAGTCGAGGGCATATGAGGTAAGTGTTGTTGTACGACCCATTCCTCCTTTGTAAGAGTAGAAAGTCACAATGGGAATTGTGAACTTCTTCTCAAATCCGTAAAATGAGTTTGGTCTTTTATCAAGAAGAGTGTTAAATCTATATTTCAGTCCATAATCAATTGAATCAATAGATTTGAATTGTTCTTCCAAATATGAATAATCCGATAGTTCTTCATTTAGAATCTGTTTAAAACTGATGTTATAGCCCTTGAACTTAGATTCAATATTTTTAATATAAGTATGAGTGCCACCAATAATGTAAACATCCATTTCAAGATTTAAACGAATAAAAATTTTAAAATCTTGTATTTTCTGATTTTTATCATTTTCCAGTTCCTTTTTCAATAAACTGGCTATTTCTAATATTTTAATCATTATCCGACAGTTAGCATTAATTTGTTATAAATTGTTTCAGTAAGAGTGACAAATCTTTTTACAATATCCTCCGATAATACCAAATTCGAATAAGTCGAATCTAGTGTACTATACCTAACTTCGACCTGCCATGACTTAAATAATCTTATGAGATCTGTATCTACACTGATTGTTGCATCTATTAATGGAACGCCGCTAGTTGGAAATGTCCTTTTTAGTATTTGAATATTTCTCTGAAAATCATGCTGTGACATCCAAAATGTGTAGTTACCGTGTCCTTTGAGTCTTGGTGTATTTTGGTAGAAAGAAATATCTGCTCTGGCACTGAATTTATGATCAGTTGAATATATTGATGCTTCTACCCATTTAAAGTGTTTAAATATTGAGTAATTTATTATGCATTCCAAAGTATAGCCAGATAAGTAAAACATATTGTGTAGCAGTGTTTTCTTTTTATTTTCTATATTTATTAACGCTGCCTTGTTCGAAGCAAGAAGGTCAATAGAATCAAGCATAACCTTGCAAGTAGTCAGGTGCTTTAATGATGCCCTTTGATAATCTTTAAAATCCATTTATTAGAGAGGGTGTACTATTTCAGTAAGTTAATTTAGCAACAAATATTAAAGGTAATGCATTTTGAAATATGTTTCTTGAGAATTTTGGTTATTTTCATGTGGACGCGATAAATTCCATCTGAATATGCAGAATTTAATCTATTTCTTAATCAAGATACAGACTTTTGAATTGCATATTATTAACAAAGGAGAACTGAAAAATCCAGTTAAAGAAGAAGAAAATAAACCTGCCTATAGCCTTGCTCATGAAACTCAGTATTATGATTCATTCAGTTATAAAAGTGAAATCAGGGTACTGAAAGACATGGCATTGATCGACCTGCTATCTCTTAATGATATCAGTTTAAAAAGAGAATTAGACCAACTGAAAAAGTTAAAGGCAAGGTTTAAACTCTTCTGGACAAATTTTCATGAGCATTATAGTGAACTTCAAACTATATACGTACACAATTTTATCTTTTCCATTCGCCTCGATTACCTTTTTATTGTAAAGACTTTTCCGGACGAGATATATTCTATATAAGTCTGTGGGTATATATAAGTATATCGATATAACCATAGACTGTGAGTTTTTGTATAGCAAAAAAGCGGGACACAGTAATTTAACTAAAGCTAGTTAACGGGCTTGTGAGACTTTTATCGGGGACAGCTATAGCGGCAGAAAGGGGTTTATGCAGTCAGTTCCCCTTTTCGGGGGCTGAGCAAGCGGAAGTTGGGCAGTGGACCTACTTGCTTTCCCTGTGCTATCGCTACAGGCTTCAGCAGAATCTTTCAACGCAAAAATCAAGGCATTTAGAAGTCAGTTTAGGGGTGTTAAAAATATTGAATTCTTTCTTTACAGACTCACTCAACTATATGCGTAAAATCAACGAAATGAATCTCTGCTCCACAACATTTGGCATTGATCCTAAAAAAGCAGGCTGAAATTTGTTTTCATAATAACTGATTAAAAGTTAACAAAGTTAGCCTTGCAGTCTATATGCATCAAGTCGTTTGGCGATTAAACTTTCTGTAAATCAATAATTTAAATCGATTTTAGTGAGTTCAAAATCCCCCAAATTTACCTACCGAATCACTCAATTTTTTATGCGATTTGTTGCATATTTCGGGATTCCCGGTAAACAAAAAAGCTTGCAATCATTTGATTTGCAAGCTTTTACATAGTTTTTTTATACTATTCTCTGTGATCCCGCTGGGATTCGAACCCAGGACCACTACATTAAAAGTGTAATGCTCTACCAGCTGAGCTACGGAATCAAATAAATACCCTTTTTGAAGGACTGCAAAGGTAGAAATTTAAATCTCAAATGCAAATCTATACCGAAATAAAACACGTTTAAACACTCAATACGCTGTTTTTCAAGCCAATTAATTTTCACGCCCATCATCTATAAAACAAAAAGGCAGGAAAACTTACGCCCTCCTGCCCTTTCTTACCTTAAAAACTTATTATTTTGAAGGTTTACTGCTCATATAAAAAACAAGCTTACCACCATTAGTTATATCACCATGTTTAATCGTATGCGTAGTCACCGCTTTACCATTTAGCAAAACCTTAGATACATACACATTTTTATCGCTCTGATTGATCGCCTCCACTTCAAATGTTTTACCATTCTCCAATTTAACAACAGCAGACTTCACCGCAGGACTACCTAATGAATATTCATCAGAACCAGGTGCTACCGGGTAAAAGCCCAGCGAAGAGAACATATACCAGGCACTCATCTGGCCACAATCATCATTACCACCCAAACCATCAGGCGCAGTTCCATATTGCATTTTAAGGATCATCCTAACACGAGATTGGGTTTTCCAAGGCTGACCTGCCCAATTATACAAATAAGCAACATGATGTGCCGGCTCATTTCCATGCACATAACCACCGATAATACCTTCACGGGTAATATCCTCCGTATCTGCAAAAAACTTATCCGGCAAATGCATCGTAAACAAAGTATCCAGTTTTTTGGCAAATTTAACTTTACCACCCATACGCTCCATTAATAAAGCTGGATTCTGTGGTACAAAAAAGCTGTAATTCCAAGAATTACCCTCAATAAAACCTTGTCCGTGCGTACTCATTACATCAAACTTTTTCTGGAAAGTACCATCCGCCATTTTAGCACGCATAAATCCTGTAGAAGGATCAAAATTATTTTCCCAGTTACCAGAACGTTTCATATACTCTGCATAAATATCCTGGTGATTTAGCTTTTTAGCCAGCTGTGCAATACACCAATCATCATAAGCATACTCCAAAGTATTTGAAATAGAAGTACCGCTCTTCTCTGCAGGAATATACCCCTTATCAATATAACTTCCTATTCCTTCATAATCCCTATGGTTAGAAGTGACAATACACGCTTTTAAAGCAGCTTCTGCATCTCCATCATATACACCTTTAATTATGGCATCAGTTACTACAGAAACGCTATGGTAACCACTCATACACCAATTATCATTTGCATAGTGAGACCAGATAGGCAGCATTTTTAAAGCACTCTGATCATAATGTGCCATCATTGATTTAACAATATCGTTATTACGGGAAGGTTGAATGATATTCAAGAATGGATGTAAAGCACGATAAGTATCCCAAAGAGAGAAAGATGTATAATTTGTAAATCCTTTTGCTTCATGAACACCTTGATCTAACCCTTTATACTGACCATTCACATCATTGTAAGTAGTTGGATTGATAAAAGCATGATACATTGCAGTATAGAAGTTTATCTTATCATTTTCAGAAGTATTTACATTGATCTTATTCAGCTCTTTATTCCATTCTTCTCTAGCTTGTTTTCTCACGTGGTTAAAATCCCATCCTGGAATTTCTGCACGCATATTTTCTAAAGCATTTTCCTGGCTCACCGGAGATAGTGCCATTTTAACCTTTACTTTTTCCTGATCTTCAGTTTTAAAATCGAAATACATTCTTAACTGTTTACCAGCAATTTCAGGAAAGTTTTTATTTTGGTCAAACTTGCCCCAGAAGCCCCGGTATGGTTGCTTTTTGTCGAAACTCTTCTGGCCATATTGTGTAAATGGCTTAGAGAAAGTCATTGCAAAATAAACCGTACGCGTCCTCGCCCATCCATTAGTTTGACGGTAACCAGTGATCAGTGTATCATTGACTACGCGAACGTATGTCCACACATTTTTTTCTTCGTAGTTATATATCCCGGACATTAGATCAAGGATAATATGAGACTGGTCGGATTTAGGAAAAGTATATTGGTGCATCCCTACCCTTTTTGAGGCAGTCATTTCTGCAAGAATATTATCTTCATCTAGCTTTACTTTATAATATCCAGCCTCTGCAACTTCATTAGCGTGAGAAAAAGCAGAACGGAAACCACTTTTAGGATCTGTAGCTGTACCTGGGTTCATTTGAAGTTTACCCTGTGTAGGCATGATCAGAAAATCACCTAAATCTGAGTGCCCGGTTCCATTAAAGTGAGTATGGCTAAAGCCTACAATAGTTTTATCTTCATACTTGTAACCTGCGCAATATTTATAAACGTCACCATTATACTTACCATTTAATTCATAAGAGATCGTATCAGTTTCTGGGCTTAACTGCACTGCTCCAAATGGAACTGTTGCGCCAGGGTAAGTATGCCCCATCTTTTCTGTACCAATTATTGGCCTGACGTATTTGGCAAGATCCTGCTGTGCGCTTGCCACAAACGGGATAAATAACAAACTGTAGATTAAGTTTTTCTTCATTTATCAATTCTTAATATTTATTAATTCAAGCCTCTAATATATCATTAATGTTTAAAATAAGCTATAACGTGGTTGCTATAACGTTTAACCATTGGATTTATAGCGGTTTTTACAAGGATTTGACTGCACAAAAACAGAATGTTTCAAAAAATGAGCTATTTTTGTATCATAATAAAATACAATGAGTAAAAGGGGTAGAATTCTGGTAGCCATGAGTGGCGGTGTGGATAGTTCGGTAGCAGCAGTGATGTTACACGAGCAGGGGTATGAAGTGATTGGTCTTACAATGAAGACCTGGGACTATGCAACTTCTGGCACCAGTAGTAAGGAGACCGGATGCTGTAGTCTTGACAGTATTAATGATGCACGTACGTTAGCTGTAAATTATGGCTTTCCACATTATATATTAGATATCCGCGAGGAGTTTGGAGGTTTTGTAATTGATAATTTCGTAGATGAATATCTTGCCGGCCGCACACCTAATCCTTGCGTGCTTTGCAATACGCATATTAAATGGGAAGCTTTATTAAAGCGCGCCAATAAACTGGATTGTGAATTTATCGCCACTGGTCATTATGCCAATGTCAGACAGCATGAAAATGGCAGACATGTGATCTCTAAAGGATTGGATGAAAATAAAGATCAATCTTACGTACTATGGGGAGTTTCACAAGAAAATCTTTCGCGTACACAATTTCCGTTAGGTTCATTTGCAAAGTCTGAGATTAGGCAAATGGCATTGGATATGGGACAAGAAGAATTAGCTAAAAAGAGTGAAAGCTATGAGATTTGTTTTGTTCCCGATAATGATTACCGTTCTTTCTTAAAACATAAAGTTAGTGATTTAGAAGATCGTGTGGCGGGTGGTAATTTTATCACCAGTGATGGAATGGTTGTTGGTCAGCATAAAGGTTATCCTTTTTATACCATTGGTCAGCGTAAAGGCTTAGGTATTGCTTTTGGCGAGCCGATGTTTGTTACGCAGATTTTACCAGAAAGTAACACGGTAATGTTAGGCCGGGCTGAAGAATTAGAAAGAAGTGAGGCTATGGTACGTAACCTCAACTTAATTAAATACGATAATATATTAGAACCAATGGATAACGTGATTACAAAGATCCGTTATAAAGATGCCGGAATGCTGAGTACCATTGTGCAGGAGAAAGACAGAATGCGCGTGGTTTTTGATCACAATGTTTCTGCTATTGCTCCAGGACAATCTGCTGTTTTCTATGAAGGAAACGACCTGTTAGGCGGCGGTTTCCTTTGCTAATTTATCTTTATCCATCTAATTTATCTGTAATCATATAGGGCGAAGAATCTAATAGTTTCTTTCCTCTATATGATTCAAAATAATAATCGACACGCCCCAGGTTAATTCCGGCAAAGCCAACCTGGTTAATAGTTGTGATCTTCCCTGCCCTGTTTTTCACGTCTTGTGGCTCAGACATAAAAGTATGCGTGTGGCCACCAATGATTAAATCAATATGCTCATTGTTTTCTGCTAAGGTCTGATCAGAAACTTTGTTATTCGCATATTTATATCCCAAGTGTGAAAGGCAAATCACTAAATCACATTTTAATTCATTTTTTAACAGGCTTGCTACTTCATTTGCTTTAAATATCGGGTCTTGATAAACGGTAGCACCGTAGTTTTTATCCCCTACTAATCCTTTTAATTCAATACCAATTCCAAAGACACCAATCTTTAACCCAGATTTATTAAAGATTTGATATGGTTTAGTCGATTGATGCATAATGGTATCAGAGAAATCATAATTACTAACTAAGATAGGGAAATTGGCATGCGGCAGTTGTTTATAGAATCCTTCTAAGCCATTATCAAAATCATGGTTTCCCATAGTTGCTGCATCGTATCCCATATCGCTCATCAGCTTAATTTCCAGCTCACCGCCATATAAATTAAAGTAGGGTGTTCCCTGGAAGATGTCTCCGGCATCTAGCAACAATACATTTTTTTCTTCTGCCCTGATCTTTTTGATTAATGCAGAGCGACGTGCTACCCCGCCTAAACCTTGGTTTCTAGACCCGTCCATTGGGAAGGGCTCAATGCGGCTGTGGACATCGTTGGTATGTAAAATGGTAAGGTGTTTAACTTCGCCACTAGCGAGTGCATCTAAAGAATTAATGCTTAAAGCGGTTGCTGCTGCGGCTATACTACCTGTTTTTATAAAATTTCTACGATTAATCATTGGATACTCTCTTATCTAATTTTGAACTGATCTTCTCTCCTGCTGCGTGTGTTTCTTTGATATATAGAATGAGTGCATCTCTTACTTTTAATCCCAATATTTTACTTTCTATTGGTGATTTAAAGCTATTTAACCCATCTCCGCCCCCTGCGATGTAATCTGAAGTGAGTACCCGGTATGTTTTTGCAGGATCAAATGGTTTTGCACCAATTTGTACAGATACTGCTTTTTTATCTTGTATTTTCAAACTTAAACCTGCTACTGGCTGTCCACCGCTTGCTGCAATAAAGTCAAGTAAGGACTGTACATCTGCTCCTTTGAGCGTAAATACTATTAATTCATTTTCAAATGGCATCAATTCGAATACGTTTGATAAGCTAATTGCTCCTAAGGGTATGTCATTTCGCAAGCCGCCATTGGTACTTGGAATAGCAAAGTCTATGGTTGGATCTATTTTTCTGGCTTCGGATAATGTCGCATCAGAAAAGAAATTACCAAGCAAAGATTCTCCTCCTTCTGATTTTTTGGAAAGTATAATGTCTGAATATCCAATAATGGCATTCATCTGTGAATCCATCTTTAATTTATAGGGCAAGTATTTTTTGATAACCGTACTATCCGTTGCTACTTCCCGGGAAATGGAATATTCTGTACGGTTAGATTTAACTACCTGGTAGCTGGTACTGCAGGAGTATATAAAGAAGGAGCCTATTGCCAGACTAAGTATCCGAAGATAACTAGATTTAATCATTTGATGTATTTAGTTTGCAAACATATTCAAATGATTAAAATTACAGGTTAAAAAAAAGAGAAATCTCTGTTAAGAGACTTCTCTGGGTTGGTGTGTGTTGCCTTTTCAGGCTGTGTATGTCTTTTGTTACAAATTTTTGGTCAATTCTGAACTCATTGGCGTAACCTTCGAACGGAACCGGTGCACAAGCTGTCCTTTTTCGTTGATCAGAAATTTCTCAAAGTTCCAGTTGATGTCTCCTGTAAAATCGGGATTGGCTGCTGAAGTAAGATATTTGAAAATCGGATTCATGTCATTTCCTTTCACACTCACTTTTTCACTCAATAAAAATGTAACGCCAAAATTCTTTTTACAAAAATCCTGGATCTCCGAATTTGTAGCTAATTCCTGACCCCCAAAATTGCCTGCCGGAAAACCAATCAGCACAACGTCTTTACCATATTGTTTATGAAGTTTCTCTAAATCTTCATACTGTGGAGTGTAACCGCATTTTGAAGCGGTATTTACGATCAGGATTTTTTTGCCTTTGAATTTCGATAACTTAACCTCTTTACCGTCAATAGTTTTCATGCTAAAGTCGTAAATGCTTTGTGGAGGTGCCACTGGGTTAAATAACAAACTAAATAAGATAAGTAATGTGTTCATGGTTTCGGTTTTTTTATAAGAACGAAGATAGGGACAAAAAAATTATACATATATAATAGTAAGGTAAACTTAATTTTATGTTTTCTTATTTACGGTATAAACTGATGCCCGGATTTGATGAAATACACTAAAAAATGAGGTGGACAAACGTCCCATTTGAGATTTATTCTTGGTATTATTTTGATTTTAGCCTTATTTATAGTTTTATTTGCAGAAAAACGTTCTGAATGGCCAAAAATTTATTAATAGTCGAATCACCTGCAAAAGCGAAAACCATAGAGGGATATTTAGGAAAAGATTTCTTAGTTAAATCAAGTTACGGACACATCCGGGACCTGGTTAAGGGCGATATGGGAATTGATACCGAAAACAATTTTGCCCAAACCTATGAAGTGCCTGCTGATAAAAAGCAAGTGGTAGCAGAACTTAAGAAATTAGCGAAGGAGGCCGAAATGGTCTGGCTCGCTTCCGATGAAGACCGTGAAGGGGAAGCAATTTCCTGGCATTTATATGAGACCCTCGGATTAAAAGAGAATAAAACTAAACGTATTGTTTTCCATGAGATCACAAAGCCGGCGATATTGAAGGCGATTGAATCTCCAAGAACAATTGATTATAACCTGGTAAATGCCCAACAGGCAAGACGTGTTTTAGATAGATTGGTTGGATTTGAACTTTCACCGGTATTGTGGAAGAAAATTAAACCTTCTTTATCTGCTGGTCGTGTACAATCTGTTGCGGTACGCTTAATTGTAGACCGGGAGCGTGAGGTGAATAAATTTAATGCTGCTGCTGCGTTTAAGATCACTGCAAAATTTAGTACGGGTAAAGAAAAGGAACTGGTAAAAGCGGAACTTCCTCAGCGTTTTGAAAAGGAAGCTGATGCAGAAAAGTATCTGCAGGATTGTATCCATGCTGGATTTAAAATCTCTAGCTTAGAAACTAAACCAGCAAAACGTAATCCAGCGGCTCCTTTTACAACTTCTACCCTGCAACAGGAAGCTTCAAGAAAACTAGGCTTCCCAGTTTCCAGAACGATGCAAGTTGCACAGCGTTTGTATGAAAGTGGAAAGATCACTTATATGAGAACGGATTCTGTAAACTTATCTGAAACTGCGCTGACTGCTGCTGCGAATGAAATTAACTCGGCTTATGGACAGAAATATCATCAGCCAAGAACTTATAAAACTAAATCTGCTGGTGCTCAAGAAGCGCATGAGGCTATCCGTCCTACGTATTTTGACCAGCATACGGTTACTGGTGACAGTTCTGAGCAACGTTTGTATGAGCTGATCTGGAAACGTGCTATTGCTTCACAAATGAGCGAAGCGCTGTTTGAAAAAACAACTGCGCATATTGATGTGAGCACCCGTAAGGAATTTCTTGTTGCTGAAGGTGAAGTCATGAAATTTGATGGTTTCCTGAAAGTTTACCTGGAATCTAATGATGATGATGAAACCGAAGAAAAAGAGAATGAGAATATCCTTCCTCCTTTGGCCAACGGTCAGGATCTATCTTTAAGAGTAATGAATGCGACGGAACGTTTTTCTCGTCCGCCGGCAAGATATACAGAGGCCAGCTTGGTAAAAAAACTGGAAGAACTAGGGATTGGAAGACCGTCTACGTATGCACCTACGATATCTACGATTCAGAACCGTGGATATGTGGTGAAAGAAGATCGTGATGGCCGTACCCGTTCTTTTGGATCTATTATACTGGAAGATGGAAAAGTGGTCAAATCTGTTAAAACTGAAATTACTGGTGCAGAGAAATCTAAATTGTTCCCTACCGATATTGGAGAAGTGGTAAATGACTTCCTGGTAGAACATTTTAAAGGGATCGTAGATTTTAACTTTACGGCTAACGTAGAGAAAGAATTTGATGAGATTGCCCAGGGTTTACAAGATTGGACAAAAATGCTGCATGCTTTTTATACTCCTTTTCATAAGGAAGTAGAAGTTACTACAGAAACTGCAGACCGTGCTAATGGTGAACGTTTGCTGGGGATAGATCCGGTGAGTGGTAAAAATGTATATGCTAAGGTTGGTAAGTTTGGCCCGCTGGTACAAATTGGTCAGAATGATGACGAAGAGAAGCCGAAATATGCGAGTCTGATGAAATCACAATCTGTTGGCACAGTTACTCTGGAGGATGCTTTGGAGCAATTCAGACTACCTTTCCAGCTGGAAGATTATAAAGATCAGGAAGTTTCTGTGGGTGTAGGACGTTTTGGACCTTATGTAAAATGGGGAGAAACTTATATTTCTATTCCTAAAAATGAAGATCCTTTAACCGTTGATGAAGCGAGATCAAGGGAGATTATTGAAGAAAAAATTACTGCGGATGCACCGGTTGCGCATGTAGAAGGTTTGCCAGTAACTAAAGGAACCGGACGTTTTGGACCTTTTATCAAATGGAACGATCTGTTTATCAATGTGCCAAAAGCGTATGATTTTGATAACCTTTCTGATGATAATATTAGGGAATTGGTTGCTAAAAAGGTAGAGAAAGAAGCTAATCGATTTATCCAAACCTGGACGGCAGATAAGATTGCGATTGAAAATGGCAGATGGGGACCGTTTATCCGTTTTGGTAAAGACATGCTTAAATTAGGTAAAAATCCAGCTACAAATGAGAAATATACTCCTGAGGAATTAGCAGTACTTTCGCTGGAAGAGGTGAAGAAACTTATTGTGGAGCAGGTTCCTAATGCTTTTGAACCAAAAGCTAAGAAGAAAACAGCCGCAGGTACTAAAACTGCTGGTACAAAAGTTGCAGCGGGTAAGACAGCTGCTAAAGCGCCAGCAAAAAAGAAAGCAGTGGCTAAAAAGAAATAAAAATATGAAGAAAGACCTGCCTGAAAATAATGTAGAAGATGTAGCCATGGCAGTGGTGCTGATCAATGAAACACCAGAAATAAAAAACTGGACTGTCTATATGGTGAACCTAAAAGAAGTGGAGATTACTAATGTGCTCATCAGTTCTAAAGGTTATGGAGAAAAAGATGGCAGAATGGTAAAGACTTCTGTGTTACGCCATTTTTTGGGTGATGTGCCTGCGCATTCTTTTAAGGGTGTAGAGGCGATTGATACCGAAGTGTTTGGTCTAACTAATGAATATTGGTTAAGCTATTATATTAACGGAACAATATTCGATAAGAAATTCATCTTTTTACCTGAAAGTATTGTTGATGAAAACCTAATCAGAATACCTCTGGTTAATAAACCCGGAGTGATGATTAAATAATTTCTCCAGTTATACCTATTTTTTCATAACATTGCCATTAATACCAATATTTTAAAGCAAGGTTATGAGCCCGGAAAAATCTACATTTATTAAAAAAAATATAAAGCCAATATTTATTGGATCAATTGCAGTTATTCTTTTAGGAATAGCTGCTTTTTTTGTTTTCAAGAAGGATATCCGTTCCGAATCTCAGCAAGCTTATGCTAAATATGTAGAAGCTTATACTTCTGGTACAATTTCTAAAAAAAGCTTTATCAGGATACAATTAGCCAGTCAGGTTAAAACTATGGGTGACATTGGTAAGCCTGACGAACGCGATTTATTTAGCTTCTCCCCTGCTGTAAAAGGGAAAACCTATTGGATAGATGCCCAAACCGTAGAATTTAGACCGGAAGAGAATCTTGAATCTGGTGAAACGTATGAGGTTACTTTTGCCCTGGCTAAAGTTACAGATACGGAAAAGGAGCTGGAATCTTTTGATTTTAATTTTAGGGTAATTAATCCTGGATTAATCCTTAGCCAGAATGGTTTGGTCTCGCAAAATAATACCTCGCTTAATTATATGAAATTGAGCGGAGAGATTAGTACCGCGGATGAGGAAGATCCTAAACTGATAGAAAAATGTCTGGATCTGGATTTTGATCAGAAACTAAAGATCAAATGGCAGCATAACCCATCAAAAAATAGTTCTGCTTTTTTAATTGATAGTATCAAAAAAACAAATGACGAAGAGAAGCTTATTCTTAAGTGGTCAGGTGATGCAATTGATGCAAAAAATGAAGGTAAGGAAGAGCTTGCTGTCCCGGCTTTAGGCGTATTTAAGGTGCTGGCTACAAAAGCTGTTCAAGAACTGGAAGATTATGCATTGATCCAGTTTTCTGAGCCTGTAGGGATTGGACAAGATTTAACAGGGATGATTACTTTGGGTAGTTTCTCTGACCTCAGGTTTACAATTGATGGTAGCCAGGTAAAAATTTACACACCAGAGGCATTGCTTGGAAACTATACGCTCACAGTAAATAAAGGAATCGTAAATAGCAATGAAAAAGTATTAAATAATGGTACTACCGCAAACTTAGTTTTTGATAATAAGTTACCTTCTGTAACCATTGCAGGTAGTGGAACTATACTTCCCAATTCTGGTAAATTGGTACTCCCATTTGAAGCTATAAATTTAAAGGCGGTTGATATTTCTATAGTAAAGGTTTATGAAAACAACCTGCCTCAATTTTTCCAAACAAACAATTATAAAGAGGCCAGTGAATTAAGACGGGTAGGTAAACCGCTCTTGCAGAAGAGAATGAGGCTGGATGAAGATAAAACTCTTAACCTTCACAAGAAAAACAGGTTTGTACTAGATCTGGATCAGATCATTAAGACAGAACCTGGTGCAATGTACAGAGTGACGATCAGTTTTCGCAGAAGTTATAATATATTAAAGTGCGCCGGGACGGATGACGTGTCTGAGAAGGAAACTGAAAATAATGAAGATTATGGTTACAGCCAGAAAATTGATGAGGATGATGATTTTTGGAATAACTATGAACGTTATTATACAGCTAATTATAGCTGGAATGATAAAGACAATCCTTGTACTCCATCTTATTATACGAATGACAGATGGGCGAGCAGAAACTTGCTGGTTTCTAATATTGGCCTGATCGTAAAAAGGGGAAATGACAACAGTATGCTGGTGGTGGCAACTGACCTGTTAACAACAAAGGGATTGAGTGGTGCGTCAATTGAATTGCTTGATTACCAGCGCCAGGTAATTATGACCGCAAAAACTGATGGGGACGGAATGGTGAGCTTTGATTCGAAAAGGAAACCTTTTCTATTGATTGCAAAGCATGGTGATGAACGGGGATACCTTAAACTGGATGATGGAAACTCTTTGCCTTTAAGCAGATTTGATGTGGGTGGCGATGTGGTACAAAACGGATTGAAAGGATTAATTTATGGAGAGCGGGGCGTGTGGCGTCCGGGAGATTCTTTGTATTTGTCGTTTATCCTGGAAGATAAACTTAAAAAGTTACCTCCATCCTACCCGGTTACTTTTGAATTGTATAATCCGCAGGGGCAACTGGTTAAAAAGTTAATAAGCGGTTCTTCTTTAAATGGATTTTATAGTTTCCGGACTGCAACTGAAAGTACAGCACCTACCGGTAACTGGTTGGCTAAGGTTAAAGCTGGTGGCGCAAGTTTTCAGAAAACAATAAAAATAGAGACGGTAATGCCTAACCGCTTAAAGATTGCTTTTGATATTGGAAACCGTAAATATTTAGGCACTGGATCTGTTTCTACAGCTGCACTTTCTGCAAATTGGCTGTTTGGTTCTCCGGGTAAAAACCTGAAAGCTAAAGTGGATGTAAACTTAAATACGATGCAAACTACTTTTGCAGGTTTTGATGGATATAGCTTTGATAACCCTACAGTTAGTTTTGTATCTCAGGTGAAAACGATATTTGAGGGGCGGTTGAATGAACAGGGAATGGCTAGCGTAAATACAAACCTAAATGAAAACACCACAGCCCCTGGGATGCTTAAAGCGAATTTTACGACAAAGGTTTTTGAAGCTGGAGGTAATTTTAGTATCGATAATTTCTCTATTCCTTATCATGTATTTAATAATTATTACGGAATTAAAGCCCCTGAAGGAGAAAAGCTGAGTGGTATGCTGGTTACAGGTAAAGACCACCGTTTTGACTTAGTCAATGTGGACCGCAATGGTAAGTTAGTGGGTGGTGCAAAACAGGTTGTTGTAGAATTATACAAAGTACAATGGCGCTGGTGGTGGGAACAGGATGATCAAAATTCTTTTGCCAATTTTACACAAAACCAGTATAATAAACTGGTTAGTAAAGAAACTGTAAGCTTAAATAATGGTAAAGGGAATTGGAACCTGAAAATCAATGAGCCAGAATGGGGACGATACTTGATATTAGTGCGTGATTTGAATGGCGGGCATGTGACTGGAAAATCTGTTTATGTAGATTGGCCGGGATGGGCACAAAGGGAGCAGTCTGCAAATCCTACTGAGGCTTCTATGCTTTCATTTACAGCCAATAAAACGAAATTTAAAGTTGGGGAAGATATCGTATTGACGATCCCATCGGGTAAAAATGGCAGAGCTTTAATTTCTATTGAAAATGGCAGCCGGGTTTTAAAAACATTCTGGACAGATACACAGGCAGGCCAAACGCAGTTTAAGTTTAAGGCAGAAGCTAATATGGCGCCTAATGTATTTGCAAATATCACTTTATTACAACCACATGCACAAACGGTAAATGATTTGCCGATCAGAATGTATGGGGCAATTCCATTAATTATCGAAAACCCGGAAACGATCTTGAAGCCTATAATTAAAATGGCAGACAAGATTAAACCTGAAACAGAAAATACCATTACTGTTTCTGAACAAAATGGCAAGGCAATGACCTATACCATTGCCCTGGTAGATGAAGGTTTGCTTGATCTTACGCGTTTTAAAACGCCTGATCCACATGCTGTTTTTTATGCCCGTGAAGGTCTAGGTGTAAAAACATGGGATTTATTTGACTATGTATTAGGCGCATGGGGCGGCAACCTGGAGCGGATATTAAGTATTGGTGGGGATGGTAGTGTTAACCGGAATTTAAACCCTGCTAAAGCAAACAGGTTTAGCCCAGTGGTAAAATATATGGGTCCTTTCGCCCTTGGTAAGGGAGATTCAAAAACGCATAAATTTAAATTACCTCAATATATTGGTGCTGTAAGGGCAATGGTGGTGGCTGGTCAGGATGGTGCATATGGTTTTGCAGAGAAGTCTGTGCAAGTGAAAAAACCTTTGATGGTTTTAGCTACAGTGCCAAGGGTGATCGGCCCTGGAGAAAGTTTTACTTTACCTGTTACCATTTTCGCAACAGAGCCTAATCTTAAAAAAGTAGCGGTACAATTGCAGGTTCAGCATTTAAATGTGACAGGAAATAAGAGCGTAAGTTTAACTTATAAGCAGCCGGGTGAGCAGATGGCCTATTTCCAGATTACTGTTCCTGAGATCACGGGAATTGCTAAAATAAAGGTCATTGCGCAAAGTGGTGCCGAAAAGACAGCTTACGATGTAGAACTGGATATCAGAAATCCTAATCCTTATGTGACCAATGTGAGTTCGGCTGTAGTTGAACCTGGCAAAAGCTGGTCTGTTAATTATTCCCCTGTAGGTATTGCAGGCACAAATTCTGGTGCAATAGAACTTTCTTCAGTACCTCCAATCGACCTTAAAAAGCGTTTGGGCTATTTGATGCAGTATCCGCATGGCTGTGTAGAACAAACTACTTCTTCGGTATTCCCGCAGTTGTTCTTAAATAAGATTACTCCGCTTACTGCGAAACAGAAAGCATCAGCAGAGCGCAATATTAAAGCTGGAATTAACCGCTTGCGCGGTTTTCAAACTCCGGATGGTGGATTGGCTTATTGGCCAGGTGAACCTGCAGCAGATGAATGGGGAACAAATTATGCAGGGCATTTCTTAGTGGAAGCACAAACTGCAGGCTATACTATTCCCGTGGGTATGCTTGATGAAGTTTTACGTTATGAAAAAAGTAAAGCAGTAAGCTGGGTTCCGAATAGCACTAATTTTTATGGCGGCGATTTGTCTCAGGCTTATCGTTTGTATGTTTTAGCATTGGCCAGAAAGCCCGAAATGGCTGCCATGAACAGGCTTAGAGCATTTGAATATTTATCCCCTGCTGCTAAATGGCGTTTAGCCGCTGCTTATCAACTCGCAGGACAGGCTTCTGCAGCGGCTGCATTGGTGAAAGGATTGGATGTAGTAATTGCCCCTTATACCCAGCTTAGTGGTACTTATGGATCAGAAAGCAGAGATGAAGCGATGATTTTGGAAACATTAACCCTAATGGGCCAGAAAGGCCGTGCGGCACAGCTATTACAAATACTAGCGGCTAAATTAGGTAAAGATGAGTGGTACAGTACGCAAACTACGGCATATAGCTTGCTGGCTATTGCCAAATTCTGTGGGTCTAATACTGCATCTTCTAATTTAAAATATAGTTTTGAAGCGGATCAAAAGAAAGGAACCTTTTCTGGAAATCAATATTTTAATTCTATCCCTCTTACTTTTAAAGGAAGAACGGCTACGGTTATTAATACGAGCAAAACGGTGTTGTTTGGCCGTTTGATTTTACAGGGACAACCTGCTGCCGGGCAGAATAATTTCTTGCCCAATAATGCAGAAATCCTGGACTTGGCTGTGAGTTATAAATTACTGAATGGTAAACCAATAGATCCTGCCATCTTAAAACAAGGATTAGATTTTTATGCCGAGGTGACAATAAAGAATCCTGGAAAAATGGGTTTTTATGAACAAATGGCCTTAACTCAGATTTTCCCTTCAGGCTGGGAAATTATCAATACCAGGATAAATGATAATGAAAGTATAATTGCGTCTTCTCCTTATACTTATAGAGATATCAGGGATGACCGGGTATTTACGTATTTCAATCTGAGAGAAAATGAAACAGTTACTTATAAAGTATTGCTTAATGCTTCTTATATCGGTAAATATTACCTTTCTGCCGTACAGTGTGAAGCGATGTATAACCACACGATAAGTGCCACCGAAAATGGGAAATGGGTGCAGGTGATTAAATAAAAATGGGATTTAAAATAGCTGATACAACTAAATTATTAATTAGTGATGGGCTGATTGCCCTTTTGTTCTGCTGGTTTTTATTTGCCTTGCCATCTCCCTTGTTTGTTTCTCCCACTTCTTATGTGGTAGAATCTGCAAATGGCGGATTAATGAGTGCAGCCATTGCCAGGGATGGGCAATGGCGTTTTCCAGCGGCGGATAGTGTTCCTGATAAATTTGAAAAATGCATTATTGCTTTTGAGGACAAACGTTTTTATCAGCATCCAGGTGTAGATATACTGGCCATGGCCAGAGCAATGAGGCAGAATTTTAAGGCGAAGGGAATAGTAAGTGGGGGCAGCACGCTGACCATGCAAACGATCAGGTTAAGCCGCAGAAAAGATCGCACTGTTGCACAGAAATTATTAGAAATGTTTCTCGCCATACGCTTAGAGGCTGGTTATTCTAAGCAAGAGATTATGAAACTGTATGCTGCTAATGCCCCTTTTGGCAGTAATGTGGTAGGCTTAGAAGCTGCATCCTGGAGGTATTTTGGCCGCAGTCCGCAGTCGCTGTCTTGGGGAGAAATGGCTACCCTGGCTGTATTGCCAAATAGTCCGGCATTGGTGCATCCCGGACGTAATATTACCAAACTGATCACTAAAAGGAATAACCTGCTAGATCAGTTAGCCAAACAGCAGATCATTGATCAGTCTACAGCCGAATTATCTAAACTGGAACCCGTACCCGGTAAGCCACTTCCTTTACCTCAGCATGCACCACATTTGCTTAACCGGTTTAAGGCAGAACGCATCAAGCTAAAATTAACGTCTACAAGAATAAAAACTACTTTAAACGAGCAGTTGCAGCTTAAAATCAATGCCTTGCTTAAAAGGTATAATAATCGGTATAGGGCTAATGATATTGATAATATTGCAGCTTTGGTACTCGATGTTAAAAAGGGAACGGTACTTGCTTATGCAGGAAATATTTATCAGCCGGAAAATGCAGAACTGGAAAGTCATGTGGATATGATTAAGGCGCCAAGAAGTCCGGGGAGCACCTTAAAGCCGATATTATATGCGAGCATGCTCCATGATGGACTGATCCTTCCAAAAACACTAATTCCTGATGTACCTACTCAAATAGGAAATTATTCTCCGCAGAATTATGATCTGGGCTATGATGGTGCGATTGAGGCAGACCGTGCTTTGAGCCGCTCTTTAAACATTCCTGCGGTGAAAATGTTGCAGACCTATAAATATCCGCGTTTTTACGATCAGCTTAAAAAACTTGGTATTTCTACTTTAAACCAACCTGCCGATCATTATGGACTGTCCCTAATCTTAGGTGGTAGTGAGGTGACCATGTGGGACTTGGCTAAAACTTATATGGGTATGGCAAGAACTTTAAATCATAATAATGATTATCAGGGCCTGTATAATCCGCATGACTATGATGATCCTGTGTATGTGCAGGGGATGGGTATTAAGAAACCTGATCAGGAAGAACTAGAACGAAATACATTACTGGATAATGGTTCGATCTGGAATACTTTTAATGCGATGGAAGAGTTGATGCGTCCAGGTGAGGAAGGTTTATGGGAACAATTTTCTTCTTCACAGCGTCTTGCCTGGAAAACCGGGACAAGCTTTGGTTTTAGAGATGCCTGGGCCGTTGGACTTAATCCAGATTATGTGGTTTGTGTTTGGGTGGGGAATGCGGATGGAGAAGGAAGACCAGGATTAACAGGAATTGATGCTGCTGCTCCAGTTATGTTTGATATCTTCAGACAGCTTCCTGCTGGAAAATGGTTTAAAACGCCAAAAAATAAATTAAAAAAAATGATGGTTTGCCGTCAAAGTGGATATAAAGCAGGTGAATATTGTACAGATAAGATAGAACAGCTAGTGCCACCTGCGGGAGAAAAAACTGTAGTTTGCCCTTATCACAGAGTGATTCACCTGGACCATACGGCTAGTTTTAGGGTAACTGATCTGTGTGAACGTCCTTCAGATATGGTGCATCAATCCTGGTTCATATTGCCGCCGGCAATGGAATATTATTACAAAGAAAAACACAGTGAATATAAGCCGCTTCCACCCTATCTTAACGGATGCAATGATTCCGGGAACAATTATGTGATGGATATGATCTATCCTAAGAATTATGCTTCTGTGTATATTCCTCTGGAATTAAACGGACAGCGCGGTAAAGTTGTTTTTACTGCCACGCATAAGAACAGAGCCTCACAAATTTACTGGCATATCGATAATGAATATATTGGCACTACTGAAAATCAGCATCAGCTGAGTTTGAGCCCGCTGCCGGGTAAACATACGCTTACCCTGGTAGATGATAAAGGGGAAAGATTGGTACAACAGTTTACAGTTCTGGATAAAGAAAAACGCTAAACTGGTGTTTGGGTGTGTATCAGCTTTCTTTCTACTGCGCCTACAATTATTAGATACTGACCAATCATATAAACTGCACCTGCAAGCAAGTCAGAAAGGTAGAATGGATTGATAAAATGCGCATACGCGATAATAAGATCAGTACAGATAATAAAAAAGACTCCGGTTAATACCATTTTAAAACTTAATGGATTAACCCGCTGGTTTCTAAATGCCGCCATCATGGTCAGCAAAGCAACCATGAAGATATATGCCAGTACTGGTAATTTAAGCAATCCGAGATAAGGCCTCAGATAAAAATATGTACCAGTAAAGAATATTGCTGATAAAAATACGGTGATCCTTGCTCCTTTTTTATCCAATTCTTTAGCGGAAAGAAAGTCTAGATAAAAAGCACTGATATAAAATAAATGGCAGATTAAAAAAGAAACGAGCCCAAATAAAAAATAAGAAGGATCGTAGCTATGAAGCATAAACAATGTTTCTCCTGTTAAAGCAAATACTAATCCTGTAAATAAGCGTTGATGGAACCGTCCCCTGATGCGGGTAACAATAAAAATAAAACCTAAAAGAGAAAGGTGGATGAATGGCTTTAAGATATAGCCTATCATAGGAATTTCTGCATAAACAGAAATAAGCACCAAAATAAAGATCAGTGCATAGGAAAGGTTAAAGATCAGGTGTTTTTTTATCATACACTTGTTACGGCTTCGCCATATCAGTCATCTAAGTAAGAACCAGGTGATTATATTAATATCCCTGGTTCTCTATGTGATGATAGAAAATCAATCTAATTAAAGAAAAAAAGCTAATTAATAGCTTCTTTCCCTGTTGTTGTTGTTGCGTTTGAAACCACCACCACCAGCATTACCGCCGCCAGTACCTGGTTTTTCTTGTGCTTCAGCAACTTTGATCCGGTTACCATTGTAATCACCACCGTTCATTCTCTTAATCGCTTCTTTAGCCTCTTCGTCCACTGGCATCTCTACGAAACCAAAACCACGACTTTGACCAGTTTCACGATCTTTGATAATTCTAAGTGATTTTACCTGACCGAAATCGCCGAATACGGCTGTTAATTCATCTTCCCCTACTTCTAACGGAAGGCCTGTAATAAATATCTTCATTAATGTCTAAAAATTTCCTCAAAGGTACAAAAACCGTACCTTTTTTTTGCAATAGATTGTAACTAATCGGTAAAATAAATGAAAGATTTATGTAATCCGTCTGGTGATGATAGATTTTACCCAGGTTTTTCTGCTGCAATTTGAACAGATATACCTTTCTGCTGGCATTAAAAGCTCTGTATGTCCACAAAACTCACAAGAATAATAATCCTTATGTTTAATGGCAGTTAGTTTATAGTTAAACAATTCAGGCAAAATAGGTAAACCATATTTCACATCTTCGTCTGGATAATAGAACACACTGATGCTGCCAGAGGTTTCAATAATGGCCAGTTCGATTTGTCCTAAATGAGAAATACTTTTTAACCTTAACTCAGAAAAGAATTCGTCTTGTGCCATTGATTCCTTCTTGAAATTATGAATAGAAAATTTTCCGTGCTCGATGAGACAAGTGCAGCTGCCTTCAAGGATCGTTTCAATTTTAGCACTTTTCCCAACCAGGTAAGCTGTAAACTTATAAGCGATCACGATGACTACAAAAACTAGTAGTGCTGATAATAGACCAACTTCTTTGTAAAACATAGGATCGCCTGCGGCAGAACCCAAACTAATGATAACTACCATTTCAAAAACGGATAGTTGCTTTACCCCTCTTTTACCTAAGGTGCGTAAACTGATGAGCACAATGAGATACATGACTATGGTGCGGAAGATGATTTCCGGTGCAAAGTCCCATTCTTGTTCTCCAATAAGTAGTTTTTCTAAGCGCTCAACATTCAGTATTTCTAAAAGCATTATTTTAATATATTTCCTGGAACTTCAATTTTCCTTTCCATACAAAAATCACGCCCATCATAGTTCCATTCTAGCATGACTTTCCATGATCCTTCACTAAGATCTTGTATAGGGATATTTAATGAGCCGCTTTGATCGCTTCTCAGGAATTTGATCTCCTTTTTAATTTCTGGATCTGAGATACAATTAAAGAAAACTTTTACGGCTACCGGGTGGTCGAAAAAAAAACTCAGCGTTTTCATAATTATTAAATTTAGAAGAGTGTACTGATATTAAAGAGCACATAATCTGCAATATAACAATTTGATCCTATCAAAGTTTTATTAAATTTAGTTAAACAAAAAATCAGAATTATTCTTTGCCTGCCATTTTTATAAGCTTTCCAGCCAGGTCTTTCCCAAGGTACCTGTCAATGATTCCATGCACAATATAAAGTAAAGGTGTCATTAATATCGCTACTATAAATTTATAAGTATAATTAACTAATCCTATCGCTGCCACCATTTGCCAGCTCCAGTTGTACTGGGGATTAAGATAGAAGGCAATAAAAATGACTACAAAACTATCGATGAGTTGTGAAACTAACGTTGATCCGGTAGACCTTAACCAGAGTGCGCGCTCACCTGTTAGTTTTTTAATTTTGTGAAAAATAAACACATCTGCGATTTGACCTGCTAAAAATGCAACTATAGATCCAACTATGATCCACATACCTTGCCCAAATATTCCGGAAAAGGCGTTGTTCATGTTTAATTTTTCACCATTTACATTTTGACTAACCCAAAAATCTGAAGCGCTGAGATGCATCGCTCCCCAGATGACCAAAAAAGCGTAAGCAATAAGTACTGAGGTTAAAATGGAAAGAAAACGTACCTGCTTTACCCCAAAATACTCATTAATTATATCTGTCATAATAAAGATAACTGGCCAGGTAACTACTCCTGCAGACATGTTGAAGGATAAATTGGGTACGCCTAATAAGTTAATATCAAAATGTTTGATGCCGAGTGTATCTTCTACACTGAATATTTTTACGCCAATAAACTCAGAGAGAATAGCATTAGCTACAAAGAAGGCACCTAAAACGAGCAGTAATTTACTCTCTTTTGTTTTAAAAGTCATAATCCATGAAATTATTAAATAATATTGTATTATCAGAAAAACTGAAATATTTTATAATTTCGTCATTACATGATAGCTACATACTCGAAACTTCCAGGAACAACTAATAGCATTTTTTCAGTGATGTCACAGTTAGCAGCTGAACATAAAGCCATCAACCTATCCCAGGGTTTTCCAGATTATGCTTGTGACCCCAAACTTATTGATTTTGTTTCACAAGCGATGAAGGAAGGCCATAACCAGTATGCTCCGATGGCTGGTTTACAGTCACTAAGAGAGCTTATTGCGGATAAGGTAAACGCACAATATGGCAGTAATTATCATCCGGATACTGAAATAACAGTAACCGCAGGTGGTACTGAGGCAATTTTCACTGCGTTAACTGCTTGCATCCAGCCTGGTGATGAGGTTATTATTTTTGAACCCGCTTATGATGCTTATGCGCCAACAATAAAAATGCTTGGAGGTTTGGTGAAGGCCTATGAAATGGCTCCGCCAGATTATTCGATAGACTGGGAAATGGTGAAAAAACTTTTTAGCGCAAATACTAAAATGATCATCATGAATAGTCCGCATAATCCTACGGGATCAGTACTTACTGAAGCTGATGTACAATCGCTGATTAAATTAGTTAAAGGTACTGATGTACTTATTTTAAGTGATGAGGTTTATGAGCATTTGGTTTATGATGGCGAAATACACCGGTCTTTTGCTGCTTACCCTGAGTTGCTGGAACGGAGCTTTATTGTTGCTTCTTTTGGTAAGTTATTGCATGCTACTGGCTGGAAAATTGGCTATTGTCTGGCTCCTGAGAATTTAATGAAGGAATTTAGAAAGATCCATCAGTTTAACGTATTTAGTGTAAATACTCCTATGCAAGCTGGTATAGCTAATTATCTGAAGAATCCAGATACTTACAGGAGCCTTGCCAGTTTCTTTATGGAGAAACGTAACCTATTCCAAGCGCTTCTGGAACAAACTAAGTTTAAATTATTACCTTGCAAGGGCTCTTACTTTCAATGTGTAAGTTATGGGCATTTTAGCGAAGAAGAAGATACAGTGATTGCGAAGCGCTTAATTACAGATTATGGTGTGGCTTCTATTCCTGTTTCTGCTTTTTATATTAGAAATACCGATCACCGTGTACTCCGCTTTTGTTTCGCGAAAAAGCAAGAAACACTCGAAAAGTCCGTTGAAAGATTAATGAAACTATAATTTATAAGCCTTTTATCTTATTAATAAGTATATGGAAAGTCCAAATTATCTCAGCATCAATAATCTAAAAGTTACTATTTTTCAAGCTTATTTATTTTGGGAGAATATAGATAAAAACCTGCAGAACCTTGCTTTGCGTTTAAATATGGGGGTAAAGGAAAAAACTGACCTCATCGTATTACCAGAAATGTTTAATACTGGTTTTAGTATGAATGCCGAAGGTCTTGCAGAAGAGATGAATGGCAAAACAATGACATGGATGGCGGCTGCGGCTTCAAAATATGATTGTGTAATTACAGGTAGTTTGATTATTAAGGAAAATGATCATTATTATAACCGGATGATATGGATGTTACCTTCTGGCACCTATCAGCATTACGATAAAAGACACCTGTTTGGTATGGGTGAAGAAGATAAAACTTATACTGCTGGTAGTGATCGGGTTATAGTTGACTTAAAAGGATGGAAAATAAGACTGGCTATCTGTTATGATCTTAGATTCCCTGTGTTTTTAAGAAATAACGATGCGGCTTATGATGTTTTACTAATCATAGCAAGCTGGCCGGATAAACGGATTGCACATTGGAAAGCATTGATCCCTGCAAGGGCAATTGAAAACCAAAGTTACGTGATTGCCGCAAACCGGGTTGGACATGATGGAAAGGAAGTTTATCATAGTGGACATTCTATGTGTATTGATGCTTTTGGCAACACAGTTTACTATAAACCGGAAGATGAAGATTTATATACTTTTACCATTAATTATGAAGATCTGGTTAAAATACGTAAGGGATTTCCATTTTTGCAGGATGCAGATGGTTTTACGTTAAGTAACTAGTGTAAAAAGAATGTTAAGTCCGCCTCTTGGCGGATTTTTTATGTTAAAAGGATTTTTAAGAATGAAATTTTAATGTAATCTTGTGTATCAATAAAACTAAACCGTTTTTATGTTTAACCGTAGAAAATTCATCAAAGGGACTGCCCTATCTGCTTCTTTAATTGCAATAGATAAAAGCGGCCTTGCAAATATTTTACCTGCCCCTATTCTTGCGGCCCCTGCTAAACCAATGGTGATATCTACATGGGATTTTGGTATTGCAGCCAATCATGCGGCATGGGATGTTTTGTCTTCAGGAGGCCGCGCATTGGATGCGGTTGAAAAAGGAGTTCAGGTGCCTGAGGCGGATCCTAAAAATCAATCTGTTGGTTATGGCGGGATGCCTGACAGGGATGGGAAGGTAACTCTTGACGCCTGTATCATGGACGAAATGGGGAATATTGGATCTGTTGCTGCTTTAGAACATATTATGCATCCTATTTCTGTGGCAAGGATGGTGATGGAAAAAACACCGCATGTAATGCTGGTGGGTGATGGTGCATTACAGTTTGCACTGGAAAATGGATTTAAGAAAATTAATCTTTTAACTCCTGAAAGTGAAAAGGCCTGGAAAGAATGGCTGAAGACCGCTAAATATAATCCGGTCATGAATATAGAGAATAAATTATACGATAAAGCTGCACCTACCCGTTTGCCTGGTAATCAGTATAACCATGATACCATAGGAATGTTAGCTTTAGATGCGAAGGGAAATATGTCTGGTGCCTGTACAACGAGCGGCATGGCTTTTAAGCTTCATGGACGTGTTGGGGATAGCCCGATTATTGGTGCTGGATTGTTTGTAGATAATGAAGTTGGCGGGGCTACTTCTACTGGTGTGGGTGAGGAAGTGATCCGTACAGTAGGTAGTTTTTTGGTAGTTGAATTGATGCGCCAGGGATATCCGCCGGAAGAAGCTTGTAAAGAAGCGGTAATGCGGATCATTAAAAAGAAACCGGCTACAGCTAAAGAGATACAAGTAGGTTTTCTGGCTTTAAACAAAAAGGGTGAATATGGTGCTTATGCGATTCAAAAGGGATTTAGTTATGCGGTTTGCAGTGCAGAAAACAGAGATTTACTGATTCCTGGAAAAAGTTACTATTAATTATATATATGATTAACATGGAAGTTTGTGCCAATTCTGTTACTTCAGCTTTGGCAGCCCAGCTTGGTGGTGCTAAACGAGTAGAGCTTTGTGCAAGCCTTACTGAAGGTGGTACAACGCCAAGTTATGCAGAAATTTCTTTAGCCAGGAACTTGCTCGATATTGAGGTCTTTCCAATCATCAGGCCCAGAGGAGGAGATTTTTTGTACGCTGACCTGGAGTTTGAACTCATGAAGGAAGATGTAAAGATTTGCAAAGCCTTAAACTGTGATGGAGTGGTGATAGGGATATTAACGGCTAATGGACAGGTAGATAAGATCAGGTGTGCAGAATTAATTGAACTTGCGCAACCTATGGAGGTTGCTTTTCACCGCGCATTTGATATGACGGTGGATATGGAGGTTGCGCTGGATGATTTGATTTCTTTAGGTATAGTGCGCGTACTGACCTCAGGTGGCCGCGCTTCTGCCCTGGAGGGTGCACAGATGATCTCTAAATTGATTAAAAAAGCCGGTAGCAGGATATGTATTATGCCCGGTGCAGGTGTAAACGAAGGCAATATAGCCACACTAATCAGCCTGACTGGTGCTAAAGAATTTCATGCTTCTGCCAGGAAACTAGTCCCTAGCAAAATGCTTTTCAGGAATGAACAATTGAGCATGGGTGCAGATACAGATGAATATAGTTTATCACTTACAGATAGCGTACTTGTCAAAAAATTACTGGAACTGGCAAACAGTGCAGAATAATCAAGCGAATATTCTATATTTGCGGCACTGATGAAGCACATACGTAATTTTTGCATAATTGCACATATTGATCACGGGAAGAGCACTCTGGCCGACCGTTTATTAGAATATACAAATACGATCACCCAGCGTGAATCTCAAGCGCAATTGCTTGATGACATGGACCTGGAGCGCGAGCGCGGAATAACCATTAAAAGTCACGCGATCCAGATGGATTATGAGCAAGATGGCCAAAAATATATCTTTAACCTGATTGACACTCCCGGACACGTAGATTTCTCTTACGAGGTTTCCAGATCTATTGCCGCCTGTGAAGGTGCATTACTTATTGTAGATGCGTCTCAGGGGATTCAGGCACAAACGATATCAAATCTTTATTTAGCATTGGAACATGATCTGGAGATTATTCCTATTCTAAATAAAATGGATTTGCCTGGAGCAATGCCTGAAGAAGTAAAAGATCAGATCATTGAACTGATTGGTTGTAAACGTGAAGAAATTATTCCTGCATCTGGTAAAACAGGTTTAGGTGTTCATGATATCCTTCGTGCTATTGTAGACCGTGTACCTGCCCCTGTGGGTAATCCAGATGGTGAACTGCAAGCTTTGATCTTCGATTCAGTTTTTGATTCGTTCCGCGGTATTGTTGCTTATTTTAAAGTATTGAACGGTGAGATCCGTAAGAAGGATAAAGTAAAGTTTGTTGCTACTGGTAAAGAATATATTGCAGAAGAAGTTGGTACTTTAAAACTAAAGCAATCACCTAAAGATGTCATCAAAACTGGTGATGTAGGTTATATTATTTCTGGTATTAAAGAAGCGAGAGAAGTTAAAGTTGGAGATACGATTACCCATAAAGACCGTCCAAGTTCAGAACCGATTAAAGGTTTTGAAGAGGTTAAACCGATGGTATTTGCGGGTATTTATCCGGTAGATACGGATGAGTTTGAAGAACTTCGTGAGGCAATGCACAAGTTGCAGCTGAATGATGCTTCTATTGTGTTTGAACCAGAATCTTCTGCTGCATTAGGTTTTGGTTTCCGTTGCGGGTTCCTTGGAATGCTGCATATGGAGATTATCCAGGAACGCCTGGAGCGTGAATTTGACATGACAGTAATTACTACTGTACCCAATGTGTCTTATCAGGCTATGACAACTAAAGGTGAGTTGATCGTTGTAAATAACCCTACTGATCTTCCTGATCCAAGTAAAATGGAATATGTGGAAGAGCCTTATATTAAGGCTAATATTATTACAAAATCTGAATTTGTAGGACCGGTAATGTCATTGTGTATCCAGAAAAGAGGAATTATCGTGAATCAGTCTTATTTGACTTCTGACCGTGTAGAGCTTGTTTTTGAGATCCCTATGGGAGAGATTGTATTTGATTTTTATGATCGTTTGAAAACGATCTCTAAGGGATATGCATCTTTTGATTATCACCAGATTGGTTACCGTAAATCTGATCTTGTAAGGTTAGATATCCTGCTTAATGCAGAGCCTGTGGATGCATTGTCTTCTCTGATCCACCGAAGTAATTCATATGATTTTGGTAAAAAGATCTGTGAAAAATTACGGGAATTAATTCCACGCCAGCAATTTGAGATTATCATACAGGCTTCTATTGGTGCAAAAATTATTGCCAGAGAAACTGTAAAAGCTTTACGTAAAGATGTAACGGCCAAATGTTATGGTGGTGATATTTCAAGGAAGCGTAAATTGTTAGAGAAACAGAAAAAAGGTAAGAAACGTATGCGCCAGGTAGGTAATGTGGAAATCCCGCAAACTGCATTTATGGCGGTATTGAAATTAGATTAATTTAAGTACAAAATTTATAGCATTTAATATGCAGTTACTGGACGGAAAATTCGCATCAGAAAAGATTAAATTAGAAATAGCAGCTGAAGCTGCTGAATTTCTTGAACAAAGCGGTCGTAAACCTCATTTATTAGCCATATTGGTGGGTAATGATGGTGGAAGTGAAACTTATGTGGCTAGCAAAATGAAAAACTGCGGGAAAGTAGGTTTTCAATCTTCGTTAATCAGATATGATGTTACGGTTACGGAAGAAGAATTACTTCTAAAAATCCATGAGATTAACAGTGATGCAAGTGTGGATGGTCTAATTGTACAACTTCCGCTGCCTAAGCATATAGATCCTGAAAAAGTTACTGAAGCCATAGATCACCGTAAAGATGTAGATGGTTTTCATCCGGTTAATTTGGGCAGGATGATGCGTAATCTGCCTTGTTTTATTCCTGCTACCCCGTATGGAATTTTACTGCTGCTAAAAGCTTATGGTATTGATACTACGGGTAAACATTGTGTGGTAGTCGGACGCAGTAATATTGTGGGCAGCCCAATGAGTATTTTAATGGCGCGTAATGCCAATCCTGGAAATTGTACGGTTACTTTAACGCACAGCAAAACGGCAAACCTAAAAGAAATCGCATTGCAGGCTGATATTATTATTGCTGCGATTGGTAAAAAGAATTTTGTAACCGCAGATATGGTTAAGCCTGGTGCTATCATTATTGATGTTGGTATTAACAGAGAAACTTCTGCAACTACAAAATCTGGATATAAGTTGTATGGTGATGTTGATTTTGAAAATGTTGCTCCATTAGCTTCATGGATTACACCTGTTCCTGGTGGTGTTGGTCTGATGACAATTGTAGGATTACTTAAAAACACACTGGCTTCAGCTAAGAAAGAAATCTACGCTTAATAATAAAATTATATGGAAGCCTGCAGATTAATGTTTGCAGGCTTTTTTACGTTTTAGGGTATATTAAATCAATGTATTTAAATATAATTTATAAGAAATTAGCCAAAAAACCTGCGGAATAAGCCTTGCTTAATACCTGCATATAATCCATCGGTTTCTTCTTTTAGCGGATATACATCAATATAATCGCCCTGTCCATTTGCTCCTCTCCCATTTTCAAGATTATAACCATACCGATGAATAGGACAAATCAAAAGTCCTTTTTCACACCAGCCGCCACTTAAAATACCACCAGCATGCGGGCAGCTATTCTGGAGCAAGTGGAGTTTATTTCCGTTCCTGACCAGGCACAGTTTTTTACGGTCTACTATGATCTGCATAATAAAATCACCTTCTGGCAGGTCTTCTTGTATTCTATACCAGTGCAAATCAGCCATAGCACCTGAATTTATTCATAGATTAGTCATTTAAACACTTCCAATATACAGATAATCCTATTTTCCGCCCATATTTTATTTAACTTTGAATCTTAATATGGCACATAATATTCCGGCAGACGGCACATTGCTTCCTTTAATGGAAGAGTTTTACACAATTCAGGGTGAAGGTTTTAATACAGGCAAAGCTGCCTATTTTATACGTCTTGGAGGATGTGACGTAGGTTGTCACTGGTGTGATGTGAAAGAAAGCTGGGATGCTGAACTTCACCCGCTTACTTCAGCCGATGACATTGCCGAGAAAGCAGATACTTTTCCAGGTAAAGCTGTAGTGATCACTGGTGGTGAACCGCTGATCTATAATATGGATTACCTAACTAAAAAATTACAGGACCGCGGAATTTTGACATTTATCGAAACTTCAGGTGCTTACCCATTATCTGGCTCGTGGGACTGGATATGTCTTTCTCCAAAAAAGTTTAAGGCCCCGCGACCAGATATTACTCCTTTTGCTAATGAGCTTAAGGTGATTGTATTTAATAAAAGTGATTTTGAATGGGCAGAGAAATACGCGGAAACCGTATCTCCTTCATGTAAACTTTATTTACAGCCAGAATGGTCTAAATCTAAGGAGATTACGCCTATGATTATTGATTATGTAATGGCTAATCCAAGGTGGGAGATTTCATTGCAGACACATAAATATTTAAATATTCCATAAGTGCCGGATCTTAAGAGATACTGATGATACCTGCATATGATGACCTCTTAAACTAAAATGGATATTATGCAATCTTCAGATCTTTAAGACAAATATATGCTAATGAAAAATCTATTAGTGATATGCTTTACGCTTTTATTAGCTGTGGCAGATTTAGGAAATGTGAATGCACAGGAATCTACCATTAAAAAGGCTCAGCAGAATTTTGAATATGCTCAGAAATCCTTGCAAAACAGAGATTATGATACCGCTGTTAAAATGCTGGAAGATGCCGTGACTGCTGATTCTGATTTTCAACTAGCTTTTATACAGCTTGGAGACGTTTATAGATTAAAACATCAATTTGATAAAGCCAGTAAGAATTATTTAAAGGCTATTTTTATTGGCTTGCCAGAAGCAAGAGTTTATTATTCTTTAGCACAATCTGAGCTCAGTACCGGCGATTATAGCAATAGCAAAAAACACTTTTTACTTTTTAAGGAAAACTATAAAGGAAAGGATCAGGCTATTTTGCTTAAAGCTGATAAACTGATTAAAGATTGTGATTTCTCTATCCTTGCTATTCAAAAGCCAGAGCAGTATCTGCCTGTAAATTTAGGAGAGGCAATTAACACAAAAGAGCGGGAATATTTTCCAGCATTAACTGCTGATGGCTCCAGTCTTATATTTAGCAGAACTGCAGGCGGAAATGAAGATTTTTATATCTCTCATCAAATTGATAAAAAATGGAATGCTGCAGTTCCCTTAAGTAATAAAATCAATACGCCTTTGAATGAAGGTGCACAATCTATATCGCCAGATGGTATGTATCTTTTCTTTACCGGATGTAACCGCGAAGATGGAATGGGAAGCTGCGATTTATATGTGAGCCACAAAAACGGTAAAGATTGGGATTCACCTTTTAATCTTGGGCAAGTGGTTAATTCTTCTTCCTGGGACTCACAGCCAGCAATTACACCTGATGGTAATACACTCTATTTTGTAAGTAACCGTCCCGGAGGATTGGGTGGATATGACATCTGGAAAACTATTTTAAATAATGAAGGTGAATGGAGCAAGCCAGAAAACCTTGGGCCGGAGATTAATACTTCATACGATGAGAATACACCTTTTGTACATCCTGATGGAAAAACACTATATTTTTCTTCAGATGGATGGCCGGGTTTAGGCAATATGGATATCTTTTACAGTCGTGCGCAAGAGAATGGAAAATGGGGCAAACCAATAAATATTGGCTATCCAATTAATACTTTTAACGAAGAAACCGGGCTAATGGTTACTCCTGATGGAACAAAAGGAATGTTTTCTTCTATTTTAAAAGATGGGTTTGGTGATATGGATATCTATAGTTTTAATCTTCCTGATGCTGCTAAACCGCTTCCTATTACTTATGTAAAAGGAATTGTCAGAGACGCCATCACTAAAGATTTTCTGGAAGCAAAAGTCCAGGTAGTCAACCTGAAGAGTAAAGAAGTTAAATTTAATGACTATACTTCTGCCCAAACTGGAGAATTTCTGGCAGTGATGCCTTTAGGAAGCGCTTACGCATTTAACGCAATTGCCGATGGTTATTTATTCTATTCTGACAATTTTGAACTCAATAATAAAGCTAGTGATAAGCCCTATGTATTGGAAATTTATTTAGAAAAACTAAAACCAGGTGCAAATGTGATATTAAAGAATATCTTTTTTGATACCAATAAATTTGAATTGCTGCCAGCTTCTGTGACAGAACTTAACAGTTTATTACAATTGTTGCAGATGAATAAAACAATTGCTATTGAAATACAGGGACATACAGATAATGCTGGGAATAGCAATGATAATCAAAAGCTAAGCATTCAGCGTGCTAAGGCAGTTTACGATGAGCTGATCAATAATAATATTGATGCAGCACGCTTAAGTTTTAAAGGATTTGGATCAGCAAAACCTATTGCTACAAATGACACAGCAACAGGGAAACAAAAAAACCGCAGAACATCTTTTATTATTACTAAAATATAGGTAGTATAAAAATACTGATCATAAAAAAGCCCTCAAAAAGTATCTAACTTTTTGGGGGCATTGCATTTTGAGGGCTTTTATATTAGTTTTCTTTATGAATTTTAAACTTGTGATTATATCACAGCTTGTCTTATTCTAATTAATTTAACCAGTAAATCTTCCAGCAAATCAATCTGAAGCATGTTTGCTCCGTCAGATTTTGCATTGGCTGGATCAGGATGGGTCTCAATGAACAAACCATCCGCACCAACAGCGATTGCCGCCTTAGAAATAGTTTCAATTAGCTGTGGTTTGCCACCAGTTACACCAGAACTTTGGTTAGGCTGCTGTAAAGAATGCGTAACATCCATCACTACGGGCACACCAAAACTCCGCATTTCTGGCAGGCCTCTATAATCAACAATCAAATCCTGATACCCAAAAGTATTTCCACGATCAGTAAGGATCACTTTACGGTTTCCTGAATCGTAGATTTTATCTACAGCAAACTTCATAGAACCAGCAGAAAGAAATTGTCCTTTTTTAACATTCACTACTTTACCCGTGTGTGCGGCAGCAATTAATAAATCCGTTTGTCTGCATAAAAAAGCAGGGATCTGTAATACATCTACATAAGCAGCAGCCATAGCGGCCTCAGCACTTTCATGAATATCAGTTACCGTTGGAACATCAAATGCCTTTCCTACTTTTTCTAATATCTTTAAAGCCTTTTCATCACCAATGCCCGTAAAAGAATCCCCTTTTGAACGGTTCGCTTTGCGGTAGGATCCTTTAAAAATATAAGGAATCTGTAATTTATCTGTTAGGGTAACGATTTTTTCAGCAATTCTCATTGCCATATCTTCCCCTTCAATTGCACACGGGCCAGCCATTAAAAAGAAATTTCCGGAGGTAGTGTGTTTTAATTTATCTAATTCAAAATTGATCATTCTTAAAATTAATTTCCAAGTTCAGACATGAACTTGATGCGCATTAATTGTATTTCTTCACGTGTATAATCTGTTTCGCCCAGATCTTTTAGGGCTTCATCTATAGAATCGTTTTCAGCAGAACGGAAGTAATCAAAGACTTCATCCTGACGGTCATCATCCATCATCTCATCCACAAAATAATTCAAGTTTAGTTTTGTGCCTGAATTTACTATGGCTTCGATTTCTTTCAAAATCTCAAAATAAGTGATTCCTTTCGATTTAGCAATGTCTTCAAGGCCTATTTGACGATCCACATTTTGTATAATAGATACTTTCAACTGAGATTTATTAGCCTGTGTTTTAATGATCAGGTCAATTGGACGCTCAATATCGTTATCAGTTACATATTTTTTAATCAGCTCAAGAAATGGAGAACCAAATTTTAAAGCTTTACCATTTCCAACACCGGAGATTTGTTTCAGCTCTTCCATTGAGATCGGATAATGCGTACACATTTCTTCTAATGATGGGTCTTGAAAAACAACAAAAGGAGGAACATTTTTCTGTTTCGCAATCTTCTTCCTCAGATCTTTGAGTAACTGCAGCAACTGCGCATCCAATGTGCCACTGCCATGTTTTACATCATCTTCATCATCATCTGGTGAACTTTCTATCGGTTCGTTCAGAATAAATTTAAGACTGTATGGATTTTCAATAAAATCAAGTCCGGAATTAGTTAACCTCAGTAAGCCGTAGTTATCAATATCTTTTGATAAAAAGTTATTCAGTACTGCTTGTCTCACTAAAGATTTCCAGACATTTTCACCTTCTATTTTACCTAAGCCAAATTCGGCTAATTTATTGTGTTCATAAGCAATGGTTTGTGCAGTTTCACTTCCCATTAACACGTTTAATACATGTGCATCATCAAATTTTTCACCAATGTTTTTGATCATGACCAGCAATGTTTTCAATTGCTCCTCTGCGTCAAATACTTTTTTAGGTTTTTTACAATTGTCACACATGCAGTTACAACCTGTTTCATTGAAGTTCTCTCCAAAATAATGCAGGATCTGTTTTCTGCGGCATACGCCAGACTCAGCATAGTCAATTACTTCTTTCAGGATCTGCGTGCCAATTTCACGTTCAGCTACAGGCTTATCCTTCATGAATTTGGCTAGCTTATCTACATCCTTCTGTGCGTAAAATGCAATACAAACACCTTCACCCCCATCACGTCCGGCACGTCCGGTTTCCTGGTAATAGCCTTCCATGCTCTTAGGAATATCATGGTGGATCACGAAACGAACATCAGGTTTGTCTATTCCCATTCCAAAAGCAATAGTAGCCACAATCACTGCTGCATCTTCCATCAAGAAACGGTCTTGTGTTTCTGCCCTGATCTTTGGCTCCAATCCAGCATGGTAAGGCAAAGCCTTTATACCGTTTAGATTTAGTGCTTCTGCAACTTCTTCTACTTTTTTCCTGCTCAGACAATAAATAATACCAGATTTACCAGTATTGTATTTAATGTACCTGATGATCTCTTTAAGCACATCTCTCTTTGGGCGGATCTCATAAAATAAGTTTGGCCTGTTAAAGGATGATTTGAATAAGGTAGCATCAGCCATCTGCAAATTCTTAATAATGTCCTGCTGTACTTTAGGTGTAGCTGTTGCCGTAAGGGCGATGATTGGAATGTCTGGACCCAGACCACTAATCACCTGTCTTATTCTCCGGTACTCCGGACGAAAATCATGTCCCCATTCTGAAATACAATGGGCTTCATCTACCGCAACAAAAGAAATAGTAATCAGCTTCAGGAATTCGATATTGTCTGCTTTAGACAATGATTCTGGTGCAACATACAATAATTTGGTCTGCCCGCTTAAAAGATCACTCTTTACCTGGGCAATTTCCGACTTATTAAGCGATGAATTCAGGAAATGCGCAATGCTATCACTTCCACCAAAAGCCCTAAGCTGGTCCACCTGATTTTTCATCAGCGCAATAAGCGGTGAAATCACGATGGCCGTACCTTCGCTCATTAATGCCGGCAGCTGATAGCAGATAGATTTCCCCCCACCAGTTGGCATTATTACAAAGGTGTTTTTGCGTTCAAGAACATTGGTAATAATTGATTCCTGATCACCTTTAAAATTGTCGAAACCAAAAAAGGTTTGCAAGTTGTCAAACAACGACTTTTTCACGTCCATTTTGTGTATAAAATATTCAGTGCTATTTTTGATTCAAAATAACATAATTTTGCGTCAATTAAAGCATCAATATACTAATAAATTCTCTTTGAAAAGTAAAAAATCTATTATAGACGCGGGGATCAACACTTTACAGGCGGAAGCGCAAGCAATTTTAGACCTGATTAAGTATATAAATGATGATTTTTCGATCATTATTGGCCGAATTATTGCATCTAAGGGGCGCGTAATTGTCACAGGAATTGGCAAAAGCGCAATAATTGCGCAAAAAATTGTTGCTACATTCAATTCTACAGGTACACCAGCCAGTTTTATGCATGCCTCTGATGCAGTGCATGGAGACCTCGGAATGATCCAAAAAGAAGACATTGTAATCTGCATTTCCAAGAGCGGAAACACACCAGAAATTAAGGTGCTTATGCCCTTATTAAAACAGGCTGGAAATCTATTAATAGGGATGGTCGGACAATTAGGATCTGAACTAGCAAAGCAATCTGACCTGATCCTGAATACAACGGTAGAAAAAGAAGCCTGTCCAAATAACCTTGCTCCTACTACAAGTACTACTGCTCAGCTGGCCATGGGCGATGCGCTGGCAGTAAGTCTTCTTTTTGCAAGAGATTTTAATTCTGATGACTTTGCCCGTTTTCATCCGGGTGGATCGCTGGGAAAGAAATTGTATTTAAAAGTTTCAGAACTGGCAGAACGAAATGCTAAACCTAGTGTGGTGACAAGTGCTTCTGTGAAAGATGTAATTATTTCAATTAGTAAAAACCGTTTGGGTGCTGTTGTTGTTGTAGAGGATAACCAAATAAAAGGTATCATTACCGACGGAGATATTAGAAGAATGCTGGAAAAATATTCAGATCTTACCTACCTCACCGCAAATGACATTATGAACAGTAATCCAAAGACAATAGATAAAGATATTTTAGCTGCTACTGCATTTGAGATGATCCGTAATTCAAATATTACACAATTATTAGTTACTGATGAAGACGGTTACTTTGGTATCGTACATTTGCACGACCTTCTGCAGGAAGGTTTAATATAATTATTTCTAACCAAAACATGAACAAAGATAATTTCGCATTAATTATGGCGGGTGGCGTTGGCAGCCGCTTTTGGCCAGTAAGCAGAGTAGAACATCCTAAACAGTTCATTGATTTTTTTGGTGTTGGGAAAACATTGATTCAAAGCACATATGACCGCTTTCTGAAAATTTGCCCACCAGAAAATATTTTCATTGTTACCAATGAAATCTATATCGACATTGTTAAAAAACAGTTACCACAAATACAGGATAACCAAATCCTTGCAGAGCCTATTATGCGTAATACCGCTCCATGCATTGCCTATGGTTCCATGAAAATTGCAGAGATTAACCCCAATGCAACTATTGTAGTAGCCCCATCAGACCATACCATTTCTGATCTGGATGGATTTATAGCTGCAATAGAGCAATCAATGGCTGCTGCAAGAGAAAATGATTGTCTAATTACGCTAGGTATTAAGCCAAGCCGCGCAGATACAGGTTATGGCTATATCCAATATGTAGAACAAACACTTTCGGAAGATCAGGAGATTCATAAAGTAAAGATTTTCACAGAGAAGCCAAACCTTGAGCTGGCCAAATCATTTATTCAGAGCGGGGATTTTCTTTGGAACGCTGGTATTTTTGTATGGTCGGCCCATGCGATTAACCATGCCTTTAGCATCTACTTGCCAGATATGTATGATATTTTTCATCTTGGTGCGTCGGCTTATAATACAACCGATGAAAAGGCTTTTATCAGCAACGCTTACTTACAATGCACAAATATTTCTATTGATTTTGCAATTATGGAAAAGGCAGATAATGTATATGTTTTACCTACAGATTTTGGCTGGTCTGATTTGGGAACCTGGGCCTCTATTTATGACATGGCCGATAAGGATTATGTAGGAAATGCAGTGATCCCTTCGGAGCAGGTCATGATGTTCAACTCTTCCAACTGCATGGTGAACGTACCAGAAGATAAGCTGGTTATCTTGCAAGGATTACATGATTATATCGTAGTAGAATCGAATAACACTCTGTTGATCTGCCCCAGAACAGAAGAACAGAGTGTAAAACAAATTGTGGCCGATGTAAAGTCAAATTTCGGACAAAGATTTATATAAACTGGGAATTAGCTATTTCCGCGTTGTCTGATCGCTTCGTAAAGGATAACACCAGTTGAAACAGATACATTTAGCGATCCGATCTCTCCAAACATAGGGATCTTCGCTAAATGATTTGCCATTCGCATAATTTCATTAGAGATTCCTTCATCTTCTGCTCCCATCACAATTGCAGTTGGCATTGTATAATCAGGTGCATAGATCAAATCATTAGTCTTTTCTGTACATGCAACAATTTGCAAACCACATTCTTGAAGAAATAGGGCTGTTTTATGCAAATTTTGATGACGGCATACTGGGATAGTAAATAAAGCACCTGCCGATGTTTTAATCGCATCTGCATTAATCTGAGCTGAATTTTTTGCTGGCACAATAATCGCATGTACCCCTGTACAAGCTGCTGTTCTTGCAATTGCACCCATATTTCTTACATCAGTAATCCCATCTAAAATTAATACCAACGGTGTTTCTCCTTTTTCATAAATTAAAGGAATGATATCTTCAATCTTTTGAAAAGAGATTTGAGAGATTACTGCAATCACACCCTGGTGATTTTTAAGTGTCATTCTGTTCAGCTTTTCTACAGGAACATTATGTACAGGAACATCAGTATCTTTTAATAAGCCTTTTAATTCTGGAATGATCTCTCCGGTTAAACCCCGCTGCATATATATACTTTCAATATCTTTACCTGCTTTAATTGCTTCAATTACAGCACGGATACCGAATACAAATTCATTATTTTCTTTAGGTCTGGGAGACCTTCTAAAGTTTTCCATTGATTTTATTTTGGCTGCAAAAATAGCTGAAATAATGAGAATAGCAGTAATCATTTTTTAATATAGCCTATCACACTTATAAGCGCTGTTTATTACAGCAGGCTTTTGTATTTAGGCTTAAGGAGGAATTTGGTAAAAAGAAGAAAGCAGAATGTTTAAAAACAAATCTGTTATGGACTGTAATTTTTGCATATTTTTGTTGCTATGAATATGGATAACGGATCACAGGGTCAAGAGAGACAAAATTACACATCTTCAAGAAAAAACAGGCAGGGTGCACCCATGGGTAACGTAGGTAAAATACCTCCGCAGGCTTTAGATCTTGAGCAAGCGGTACTTGGTGCACTAATGCTGGAGAAAGATGCGCTTTCTACGGTAATCGATATTCTTAAGCCCGATGTATTTTATGATGAGGCGCATAAAAAGATATTTGAAGCCATTGCCCTCCTTTTCCAAAAATCTAAACCAGTAGATATTTTAACGGTAACTTCAGAATTAAGAACACTGGGTACATTAGAAATGGTTGGCGGTGCTTATTATGTCACTAATTTAACTAATCGTGTTGCTTCGGCAGCAAATATTGAATATCACGCCCGTATCATTTCTCAGAAATATATTCAGCGTGAACTGATCAGGATTTCTTCTGAAATCATTCAGAACGCCTACGAGGATACTACAGATATATTTGACCTGCTTGATAATGCAGAGAAAGGACTTTTTGATATTGCACAGAATAACTTGCGCAGAGATACGCAAAAGATGGATGAGATCATCAAACAGTCTTTAGCTACTTTAGAAGAGCTGCGCACTAAATCAGATGGCTTAACCGGTGTTCCTTCAGGTTTTACCGCACTAGACCGGATCACTGGTGGCTGGCAACCTTCAGATTTGGTGATTATCGCGGCACGTCCGGCAATGGGTAAAACCGCATTTGTATTAACTTGTGCCAGAAATGCCTCAGTAGACTTCAAACGTCCGGTAGTTGTTTTCTCCTTAGAGATGTCTTCTGTTCAATTAGTGAATCGTTTAATATCTGGAGAAACAGAAATTGAGCAGGAAAAAATCAGAAAAGGAAACCTTGCAGAATGGGAATGGCAGCAATTACACAGCAAGATTGGTACATTAACGGAAGCACCTTTGCTGATTGATGATACGCCTGCACTTAATATTTTTGAGTTTAGGGCTAAATGTAGAAGGCTAAAATCCCAATACGATATTCAGATGATTATTATCGATTACCTGCAGCTGATGCATGGTAAAGGAGAAGGTCAAAGTGGTGGTGGTAACCGGGAGCAGGAAATTGGTAGTATCTCCAGAGCACTAAAGTCAGTAGCTAAAGAATTAAATATCCCCGTTCTGGCTCTTTCTCAATTAAGTCGTGCCGTAGAATCCAGACCAGGTGTGAACGGTAAAAGACCACTTCTATCCGATTTAAGAGAGTCGGGTTCCATTGAGCAAGATGCTGATATGGTACTCTTTCTATATCGCCCGGAATATTATGGAATTACAGAAGATGAACAAGGAAGGTCACAGGCGGGTGTGGGAGAAGTAATTATTGCGAAACACAGGAACGGTGAAACAGGAATTGTACCACTAAGGTTCATCGGTAAATATGTGAAGTTTACAGATCTTGAAGAAGATTTTATGCCTCCTAACTCTTTCTCTATGGATAGTCCAAGTGCAGGAATGATGCCTTCTGCAGACTTTGACCGTCCAGCGGGTAATGTGATCATTAAACCTTCCCGTATGGATGATTTTAGTGATGAAGAAGCTCCTTTTTAAAAGAAATAAATAAGATAAGCAGGTATACTGTTAGCTTATATAAAATAACCTAACAGTATACCTGTCAATACAATAAGAGGCGGACTGATCCTGGTAAAATTAAGAATCAGAAAAGTTATCACGATCAGTGCCACTGAAAAAACATCTGTGCCAATTGGTTTTATCAGCAAGATAAAAGCTGCGATAATAAAGCCCACACTCACGGCATTGATTCCTGATAAGGAATATTTAATCCGGGTTATTTTCTTCAGGTCTTCCCAAAACGGAACAATAAAAAGCACCAGTATCAATCCCGGCAGGTTAATCCCAATTACCCCAATCACTCCACCTACAACCTGTCCGTAAATGCCATAACCAAAGTTTTTCATGCTTAAAGCACCGAGGTAACTGGTAAAAGAAAAGGTTGGGCCAGGCAAAACTTGCTGTAAAGCAAAACCTGATAAAAACCCAGATGAACTTAAATAATGCTTCATTTGAACAAATTCAGTAAACATCAGTGGTACTAATACTTGTCCTCCGCCAAAGATCAGTATACCATTCCTGTAAAAGTTTTCAAATAACCTGATAGGCAAACTAAAAGGAGAAGTACGATTAATAATTGCCCCCAAAGCGGCCATCACCAGCAATACCCCCAGATAATAAGATAGTTTCCTTGGGTTAATATTTGCAAATAATCTGATCCTGATTTCACTTTCTTCCCTAGGTGTTTCCAATGCGGAAGAAATCATCCCCCCAATAAGGATGGCTAGTGGAAATACATATGCATTTCTTAGAACCAGCGTCACAACAATAGCAGCAACAGCTAAAAAAACAGCTGTTTGAGAAACCAATACCTTTTTGGAAAGATTGTATGCACCAAAAGCAACAATACCAAGTGCGATAGGCTGAATATATTTTAAAATCACAACGAATTGCTGTTTCTGATCAAGCTGAGCAAAACTGATCCCAGCTAGTGTCATTATTGCCGCAGAGGGAATGATCCAGATCAGAAAACTAAGCAATGCTAGTTTTAAACCACCCACTTTATGGGCAATACCAACTAATGTCTGTGTGGATGCAGGGCCTGGAAGGATCTGGGCCAATGCATTTAGCTCCAGTAATTCTTCTTCAGTAACATACTTGGTGTCCTTAACAAAATACTTTAACAAAAGAGAGATATGTGCCTGTGCGCCACCAAATGCTGTAAACGTAAATAAGAAAACATCTCTAATAAATAATAGTTGTCGCTTTGCCATTATCCTGCATTAATCGTCTTCATAATCAAGTCCTGCTGCCATGTTATAAGCCCCCTGTAATTCAGAAAAAGCATGCCTGTCTCCTTTTTCTCTGGCACGCTGCATGCCCAGCTGATAAATTGCAATTGCTTTCTCTTGTTGCTGCTCTTTTTGATATAACTTCCCTAAATGGTAATAAGTACCTACGTATAAAGGGTGTTCTTCTACTAATTTTAAATAGTAATAAAAAGCCTGTTCCGTATCATTGAGCGAATTATATTCTGTTGCTAGTGCATATAATATAAATGGATCATTACCTTCTTCAGATAAAAACGCTAATAACTTGTTTAATCGGGTATTTTGCATTTTAAATCCCTGCTTTTTTAATTAGATTTGCAAAAAGACTATTGTTCCGCCTTGTCATATTCAGGCACTGATCATAACCAATATTGGTGTATAACAGGCTGTTCAATCTTAAAAACAATTTATTCATAGGAAACCTTGATGAGTTTAAAAAATCAAATATCAATAAATTCAAGCTCATGACGGCTTCATAACCTTAAAAAATCAATATATAACTTATGAAAATATTAGTTTGTATCAGTAATGTGCCCGACACAACCACAAAAATAACTTTTACCAGTGATAATACACAATTCAATACAGCAGGCGTACAATTTATTGTAAATCCTTACGATGAGATTGCGTTATCACGGGCAATTGAACTTTGCGAAGGTGGCAAGGGTACAGTAACCGTAATTAACGTAGGTGAAAGTGCAACAGACCCAACTATCAGAAAAGCATTGGCTATTGGTGCAGATGATGCCGTGAGAATAAATGCAGCACCTCGTGATGCTTATTTTACCGCTTACCAGATTGCTGAATATGTTAAAACAGGTGATTTTGATATCGTCTTAACCGGACGTGAATCTATTGATTATAATGGGAACCAGGTGGCTGCCATGTTAGGTGAATTTTTAGATATCCCTTCTATCTCAATCATTAAAAAATTAGATTATGATGGTACAACTGCTACCATTGAACGTGAAATTGAAGGAGGTAAGGAAGTCGTAACCGTAACTGGAAAATTTGTTGCCAGTTGTGCTGAAGGTGTCGCAGAACCTAAAATACCAAACATGAGAGGGATTATGTCTGCACGTGCTAAACCATTACAAGTTGTTGAAGCTAAAGAAATAGAAGAAGTAGCTAAAGTGGTGAAATTTGAAACTCCTGCTCCCAGAGGTGCTGTAAAGCTGATTCTGGCAGAAGAAGCTACGAACTTAATTGGCCTGCTGCATACTGAGGCTAAAGTAATCTAATCATAACCAATCCATAAATATTTAAGAAAGAAATTATGTCAGTTTTAGTATATGTAGAACAAGTCGATGGCAAGTTTAAGAAATCTGTATTTGAAGCGGTTTCTTATGCAAAAGCTATTGCAGATCAGACAGGAACAAGCCTTAGTGCAATATCAATAGGTAATGTTGCTGAAGCTGAACTGAAAGAATTAGGGAAATATGGGGCAGCAAAAGTACTGACTGTTGTTGCTGATGAGCTAAAGAATTTTGTGAACCAGGCTTATGCAGCAGTTATTGCAGAGGCTGCGCAAAATGAGAGTGCTGAAGTAATTGTGTTGTCTAACTCCTTTTCTGGAAAAGGTTTAGCACCTCGTGTAGCAGTTAAACTGAAAGCAGGGTTAGCAGATGGTGCGGTTGAGCTCCCTCAGCTGGATGGTGGAAAATTCCTGGTTAAGAAAACAGCTTTCTCCGGAAAAGCTTTCGCAGTTACTGAGCTGACTTCAGCTACTAAAGTAATTGCTTTAAACCCAAATGCTTTTGGCGTAAAAGAATCACAAGCAGATGCAGTAATAGAGACATTTTCTCCGGCAGTAAAGTCTACTGATCTGGCAGCTATCGTAAAAGACATTATCAGAGCTACCGATAAAGTTTCATTACCAGATGCAGAGCTGGTAGTTTCTGCAGGCAGAGGATTAAAAGGACCAGAAAACTGGGGAATGATTGAAGAACTAGCTAACCTTTTAGGCGCAGCTACCGCTTGTTCTAAACCCGTTTCTGATGCAGATTGGAGACCACATTCTGAACACGTTGGACAAACTGGTATTGCCATTAGCCCTAACTTGTATATTGCCATCGGTATTTCAGGAGCAATACAGCACCTGGCTGGCGTAAGTTCATCTAAAGTAATTGTTGTCATCAACAAAGATCCTGAAGCTCCTTTCTTTAAAGTAGCAGATTATGGAATTGTTGGTGATGCCTTTGAGGTTGTTCCAAAATTAATTGAAGCATTAAAAGCACACCAGGCTTAATATAATATCAGGCGGAGGTGAAAGTTTCCGCCCGGTATTCTCTTATATGAAAAAAGTAAAACTAGATATTGTTGGCTTATCTTATAGCCAGACCCAATCCGGAGCCTATGCGCTGGTACTTGGAGAAGTAAACGGCAGAAGACGTTTGCCTATCATCATCGGTGCGTTTGAAGCTCAGGCTATCGCGATTGAAATTGAGAAAATGACCCCTAGCAGGCCATTAACGCATGACTTATTTAAATCTTTTGCGCAGACCTATAAAATTGAGATAAAAGAAATCCTGATCTATAACTTAGTAGATGGTGTTTTTTTTGCAAAACTGATCTGTACAGACGGAGAAAGAACGGAAGAAATTGATGCGAGAACATCTGATGCGATTGCTTTAGCTGTCCGCTTTAATTCTGCTATTTATACTTATGAATTTATCTTATCTTCTGCAGGTATTGTAATTGAAGGTAATGATTTACTATTCCTTGAAAACATGGATACATTAAGTAAAGAACAAGGACAAGAAGATATTGACACCTCTATTCCAGGCACAGGTTTTAGTAACCTTAGTGTAGAAGAACTGAATCAAAAATTACAGGAAGCCATTGCCGAAGAAGCATATGAAAAGGCAGCCAGGATTAGGGATGAGCTGAATAAAAGAAATTCATCCCAATAGTAAATATTACCAAGTTTATATACATCTTTATTTTTTCTACTCAACAACTATTATCTGAACAATTTTTATGGAGCGTTTTCACGGAATTTTAGGCATCATTTTTATATTGGGCCTAGCCTACCTTTTTTCAAATAACAAGAAAAAAATCAATTACAGGCTGGTTGCCAGTGGACTAACGCTTCAGGTTCTTATTGCCGTACTGATATTAAGGGTTACTCCAGTACAGCACTTCTTTGAGTTTTTAGGTAAAGGAATGCAAAAAATTGAGCAATTCGCTAAAAAAGGGGTTGATTTTGTTTATGGCGGTATCGCTGTAATAGGATTTGATGGGAAACCAGAAGCTTATGCGGCGCCACATGGTTTTGTTTTTGCATTTAATGTTACTGCTACAATAATTTTGGTATGTGTGTTAGTTGCTATTTTCTATCATTTTGGGATTATGCAGCGTATTGTTGCTGTAATTGCCAAAGGAATGAACTTTATCATGCGGGTAAGCGGAGCTGAAGCATTAAGTAATGTAGCTAGTGCTTTTGTAGGTCAGGTAGAGGCTCAGGTAATGATTAAACCTTATTTAAAAGGGATGACTAAAAGTGAACTTTTAGCTTCTATGAGCGGAAGTTTAGCTTGTATTGCAGGTGGTATATTAATTGTCTATGCAAATATGGGTGCACAAGCAGGGATGAACCTCGCTCCAAAATTGATTATGGCTAGTCTAATGGCAGCACCTGGTGCACTAATTATCTCTAAAATAGTTTTTCCAGAAACAGAAGTTTCACAAACAATGGGTAAAGTGAAACTGGAAGTGAAAAGTGAATATACAAACCTTATTGATGCCATTTCTCATGGTGCAGGTGAAGGTTTCAAAATTGCAATGAATGTAATTGCAATGCTGATCGGTTTTATTGCTTTAATAGCATTGGTTGATTATATTTTTATAAATATTGGCCATATTTTCAATCCAAATTTTAACTTGTCCTTAGACTGGATCTTTGGTAAATTGTTTTACCCATTTGCCTGGTCTATGGGTATACCAGAAGCTGATGTAAGTAATGCTGCTACCCTATTGGGTCAAAAATTAACTGTAAATGAATTTCTAGCTTTTAAAAATTTAACGACTAAAGCTGTGCCGATTGTTACAGAAAAGGGAGTATTGATTATCAGTATCGCTATATGTGGTTTTGCTAACTTTAGCAGTGTAGGGATGCAGATTGGTGGTATCGGAGAATTAGCCCCGGAGCGTCGTGCAGATTTAGCTAAACTTGGTCTTAAAGCATTGATGTGCGGAACATTAGCTTCTTATCTTTCTGCTTCTATTGCTGGTATTTTAATGTAATTTGCTATGTCCGGACATTATCGTAAAGAGAAAAACTGCCTCAATTGTGGCCACCACGTAGATGAATATTATTGTACCCATTGCGGACAACCTAACTTGGCGCTGAAAGAGCCTTTCTGGCACTTTGTAGGACATAGTATAGGGCATTATTTCCATTTCGATTCTAAGTTTTTTCAGACTTTAGTACCTTTACTGACACAGCCAGGACAAATTACATTAGATTATCTGGCCGGTAAAAGGGCAAGATATATTCACCCTGTAAGTTTATACATTTTCGTCTCTATTATTTATTTTTTGATTGTGCCACATGCACTGGAAGAAAATTCAACTCATGAAGAGAGAAAAGAGAAAAAAGAAATATCTCAAACTGATGTTAAAAAACGCGAAAATGCAGCTAAACAGATTGAGGCTTATAAAGACCAGATTGACAAAATAAAACCGGGGTTATCAGAACAAATTAAAAACAAGATAAATGAGGAGAATAAAGATATAATTTCTGAACCTCAGTTTGCTAAACTAGATTACAAGACGCAACGGGTTTACCTTGATAGTATCACCAAAGTAAATAAAACACAAAAGTCAAGCATACTAACTAATCAAATCGCCGCTTATCAGCAGATTAATGCTGCTAAAGAAGATAGTAGCTATAGTAACTACTTGCAGCTTCAGCAGACTTTACCAGAAGAAGATCAGGATCATTGGTTCCTGCAAAAACTTAAAAGGATTGATTATGTACTGAAAGGCAGGGATAAAGATCAGAAGATAATAGAAGAAGAGTTTAAAAAGTATCAGCCAAAACAGTACTTCCTGCTCATGCCTTTACTTGCTTTTTTTATTATGATCAATTTTCGTAAGAATAAGATCTATTATATCAACCATCTTGTTTTTACAATTCATGGTATGACGGCCTTCTTTATCGTTTCAATTGTCACACAGCCAATTAAAAAATACATTTTCGGGTTAGATTCTTTTGTAAGTAATTTTACCAGTGTAGCCGTATTTTTCGGTATCATCTGGTATTTGTACCGCGGGCTTCAATTGTTTTATAAACGTTCACGTATCCTTACGATCAGAAAAACGATATCCTTGATTGTGCTTTATTATATTGCGCTAGTTATCTCAGCAGAGATTATTAAAGATTTCATTGCTTATTTCTTAACATAGGCGTTAAAACACTTATACTTTCAAATCACCCTGAGCCAGATTCTTATAATAAGAATTATTGCTCAGGGTTTTTTAATATGTACTGTTCTAATTAAATAACATCAAGAATCATGATCAGCTATTATTTACAATACTCTCCTCATGTACTATTTGTATTCATTAAGCATCCTATTTGCTAATTGAAAAACATTGGCTCAGATATCAGAAAATTATATAGCAAAGCAATTTTGAAGTGCTAGACCTCTCCTGTTACAGAAATTGTTTCAAATTATATATTTCTAATAAGCGCTTGTATCCTAGCATATATTACTTATGTTTGTGATATCATTTTAATATCATTTAAATATTATATCTCATGAAAGCAGAAAAGATTATTACTCCTTTTAACGGTTACGTAGCATTCGGCCTAGCTGTGTTTGCGGCGGCATTGGTTATCTACGGTGCCGCAACAGGAAATCAGTTATTAATCATTCCAATGATTCCCATATTTTTGATCTTAACAAAAGGTTTAATTATTGTGAGTCCCAATACCGCTAAAGTTTTAATGTTGTTTGGAAAATATGCAGGTAGTGTAAAAGAAAATGGGCTATTCTGGATCAATCCTTTTTATACCAGGGTAACTATATCTCTCCGTGCAAGAAACTTTGAGAGTGATAAAATTAAAGTAAATGATAAAATGGGTAACCCGATTATGATCAGTGTGATCTTGGTGTGGCGGGTTAGAGATACTTTTAAAGCAACTTTTGAAGTAGATAACTATGAAAACTTTGTCCGGATACAAACAGATTCAGCCGTTAGAAAGTTAGCTGGTTCTTTTCCATATGATCATTTTGAAGATGAACGGGCTACAGTTACTTTAAGCACGAATTTTGATGATGTTAACCACGCCCTGGAAGGTGAAGTAACTGAGCGTTTAGAAATTGCCGGTATAGAAGTCATTGAATCCAGAATAGGATATTTGGCTTATGCACCTGAGATTGCGCATTCTATGTTAAGAAGACAACAAGCTTCAGCAGTAGTAGCTGCCCGTCATAAAATAGTGGAAGGTGCTGTGGGTATGGTAGAAAGCGCACTCCATCTATTAGCAAGCAAGCAGATCATTGAATTTGATGATGATAAAAAAGCTGCAATGGTAAGCAATTTAATGGTTGTTCTTTGCGGTGATAGTGAGACCAAACCTGTGATCAACACAGGTACTTTAAATCAATAGTTATGGCAGAAAAAAAGTCATTTGCATTAAGAATAGATTCAGAAACAATGAAAGCAATCGAAAAGTGGGCTGCTGATGAATTTCGTAGTGTTAATGGTCAAATTGAATGGATGCTTAACCATAGTTTGAAACAAAGCAAAAGGCTAAAATCAAAACCTGAAAATAAAAAAGAACAGGAATAATCAGATCAGTTTAATTATAAACTGAGTTTGACCAGGCTTTACTGTTTTTAAAGAAAAATCAAAACCATGGTTCAGCAGTATCTCGCGGACCATGGTTAATCCTATCCCCTGGCCATCTTTTTTAGTACTATAGAAAGGGCTGAACAATTGTTCATTGTCTTGTGCTGAAATACCCTGACCATTGTCTTCAATGATGATTATCTTCGCAGCCGGATCCAGCAAGAAACTGATCTTTCCATTCGTGCCTATCGCCTCTATTCCATTTTTCACAATATTGATCAATGCCTGTTCCAGTTGCTGTACGTCTGCAAAAATGATAACAGGCCGCTCTGGTAATACCATTTGAAAACTCACCTGGTTCTCCTGTGCTTTAATTTGCATAAAATCTGCCACAGCACGTAGTAATATATTCAAGTCAATATGCTGTTTATTTACGGAAGGTAATTTTACCAGATCAGCAAAATTTCGCATAAATAAATTCAAATTCTGATTTCGGTCAACCGCCACCTGCATCGCATTTTTTAAAAGTGCACGATCCTCTTTCCAGAGATCTGTAGTGCCTAATGCTAAATTAATTATTGAGTTTACCGGCCCTACTGTATTGTTTACTTCATGCGCCATCATCCGGATCACTTTACCATACACACTTTTTTCTGCTTCAAAAATCTCTGCAGTAAGCTCCTCTATCAAAATAAATACCCTTGCAAATCCACGATCTATAAAATGGGATTTTTGAACTTTATAGGTTTGAATACTACCAGACTTAATTATTTTTGAGCTGCCAATCTTTATTTTACTTATTTCTTCCAGAAAAAAATGATAGTTCTGATCAAGAATGGTAGTTGCTTTGGGATTGATCTGTTTCACTTGGTTATCGTAATCAAGCACTACAATACCAGTTGGAGAGGTATTAATTAATTTTTCCAAAAAAAAATGTTGCTCCTCCTGTTTAATCCTTTCCGCCCGCAGTTCATCCATCATTTGGTTATAAACAACGATTAGATTATCCATTTCCTTTCTGCCAGTCAACACAAACCTAACATTAAAGTCACGGTCTTTAATGGCGCTAATTCCATCAGTCAGATAGCCAAGCGGAGCTATTAACTGCTTATATAAGGATAAAGATGCAATTGCAGAGCTAATAATCAATAACTCTATACCGATAAAAACGGTAAGATTAGTTTTAAAGATGAGGAAATTGAGCACCAAACAAACCGCGTGAAGGATGACAATAACCAAGATAAACTTAGTCTTCAGTTTCATTATAAGGAATTTGATATTTCTCTAATCTTCTGTAAAGTGCATTCCTGGTAATTCCCAAAGAAAAAGCTGTTTTTGTGATTTTATTCTTATGAAAAGCCATGGCCTTTTTCACCATTTCCATCTCCATTTGCTCTAAGGTAATCGTGCCCACTCCTGGCAGCTGGACAGCCTCTTTACGGGAAGGTGATTGATCCAGCTGTGATTTAAAATCTTCTATATCCAGCAGGTCTCTTTTACTCACTAATATTGATCTTTCTACCAAGTTCTTCAGCTGCCTGATATTACCTGGCAATGGTAGTTGCTGCAGCCATTTCATTGCAGCAGCAGAAACAGTTAACAAAGGCCGGTTATAAATCTCTTTCAAATTATCAATAAAGAAATTCACTAATGCAGGAATATCTCCTGACCGCTCTCTAAGCGCAGGCAAATGAATGGTGATCAGGTTTATCCGATACAATAAATCTTCTCTAAACAGGCCAGTATTTACCATATCATTCAAGTTTTTATTTGTGGCACAAATTACACGTGTATCCACCAGCTTAGCTCTGCTGCTACCTAAAACTTCATAAGTACGATCTTGTAATACACGCAGCAGCTTCACCTGGCTGCCAGCTTCAAGGTCACCAATTTCATCTAAAAATATAGTGCCTTTGTTTGCCATTTCAAACCGTCCAACCCGATCATGCCGTGCATCTGTAAAAGCTCCACGCAGATGTCCAAACATTTCACTTTCAAATAATGATGAAGATATCCCACCCAAATTTACTTTAATAAAAGTTTTATTCCTCCTTAAACTATTTTCATGTATGGCTTCGGCAATCAGTTCCTTTCCGGTACCGCTTTCGCCCATAATTAAAATAGAAGCATCAGTAGCCGCTACCCTGCTGATCATTTCCAGAATATCTATCATTTTTGGATCTTCAGCAATAATTTGTTTAAAATTATGATTCCTATCCAACTGACGGCGGGTCCGGATTTCCCTTTTTAAATTGTTCAGCTCAAGTAAGGTTTTCACTGATTGCAAAACATGTTCATTGCTCCAGGGTTTATTAATAAAATCATTAGCTCCTAATTTCATTCCCCGCACAGCCAGATCGATACTTGCCCAACCAGTAATCAGTATCACAGGCAAACTTGCACTTAATGCTCTAATTCTTTTAAGCAAGTCCATCCCCTCCCGGCCAGAAGTATCCGCAGAAAAATTAAGATCAAGAAGTACCATATCAGGATGCTCCTCATTTATCATTGACAACGCTTGTTCTGCATTTTTTGCAGTTGACACTTCCATACCATCACTTTTTAACAAAAGTGACAAAGAAGTTCTTACAGCAATATCATCATCAACTATTAATATCATCAGGTAAAGTTAATATAGTTATTATTCTTCGTGTAATGCAATAGCAGGCAAAATTGCAGCTGCTTGTTTGCCAGGATATAAGGAACACAATATTACCAGCAAATAAATAAAAATAATTGCCAGAATTATGGCTGTAAGATAGATCTTTGCAGAAATATCAAAAACATTTAGCAAAGGAAACTGTACAGCAAAAAAACAGCCTACAATAAGCGATAGAGAAGCCAGCAACAGCGATTCACTTACCAGTTGCTTAGTCACCGAACGTCCCGATGCTCCAATAGCCCTTCGTAATCCGATTTCTCCTCTGCGCTGGTTAATCGAATACCAAAGCACTCCAAATAACCCCAAAGCCACATTTACAATTAAAAATCCCGCTACAATTATAAAAATAATCAAAGGGATAGCCGTAGTTTCATTCTTTGCTTTCAGCATATCGGTTGAATGTTTAATACCGATATTAGATTCTTTCATCGTATTGGCAAGTAGCTTGTATAACCTGCTTTCAAACTTAGCATCTGCATCAGGAGTTACCCTAATCAATATATGGCTAATCCAGCGGAAAGCAGAAGTATCAAGTTTACTATAAAAAGAATTACCAACCGGATGATAATCTCCATCATATTTCATGTCTTCCACTACACCAATTATTTTTCTATTGCTCTTATTTTCCCCATCCCCCAGTATTTTGCCAATCGCACTTTCCTGTCCAAACATCTCCTCCTTTAAATGTGAATTGATCACTGTAGGGATATATTTTCCTGTAATGTCTTGCTTAGAAAACCACCGGCCTTCTACCAATTTTATTTGTAAGACTTTTTTATAGCCGGTATCTATTTCATAGAAATTAATCCGGTCATACATTTTATCTTTAGTATGGATGTTCGTTGAAGAATGACTATCAGAAAAAGGGATGTTAGTACTGGAAAAACTCACTTCTTCTATTTCTGGTAAAGATTTTATTGATTTCCTCAAGCCTTCATAAAATAAAACCAGCGAATCAGAATTTTTAGTTTTCTGAGCATTGTTATAATTAACGTCCCATACTTGTTCATATTCAAACCCCATTGGTTTTTTATAATTCTGATAATAATAAACTACAAAAGCAAAAACAACAAATATGACCAGAAAGGATACCAGTATCTCAGAAAGGAATAAAAAGTTCTGTTTCTTTTTGTTCCAGATTAATTTAAATAAATGCTTAAACATATTAATTTTGTTAAATTAAAATAAGAAATAAACTATTGGGCCTTTAAAGCCATAACTACGTTTAATCTAGACATTTGCCATGCGGGATAAACACCAGATATCAAACCAAAAAACAAGCATGATATAAAACTATATACCAATACTTTAAGATTTAATGTCAAGTTCAGGTTAGTGATTAGATCTGCCTCATTAATTACATAAATAGTTAATATTGATAATACCAAACCGATTAAACCCCCAATAAAAGTTAGAATGATATTTTCTATAATAAACTGATAGACCAGCGTTTTGGAAGAAGCTCCAAAAGCTTTACGCACTCCAATTTCTGAAGACCGCTCCATAATCCTTGTAATATTGATATTCACCAAATTAATTGTAGGCAGCAACAAGAATATAAAGATTAATGAAGCTAAATATGTATACGCTTTATTAAGACCTGAGTTATCATAACTCCCAAAATTATCTCTTGTAAAATTATCCAGATAAGGAGAAGCGTGGCAATATAACCGGTCATATTCTTTGTTATTTATAGGAACTTTTTTGATCATTTGATCATATTCAGCTTGTACTTTAGGTAAATCATCTTTAGATTTCGCCAATAATACACCAATATAATCCCCCATAATGTCTGCATTTTTATAGCCTGTTTTGGACACAGTGTAGGGTAAATACAAACTACCATAACAATACATTAATGTTCTTGAAACATTCTGAACCACACCAATTACCTGGTAACTCACATTATCTGCTTCAATTTGTTTTCCAATTACCGACTTTGCATCACCAAAATAATCCAGTTTTAAACTTTCAGAAATTACCGCAACACGTTGTGACTGGTCAAGTTGCTGCTGCGTATATGGTTTACCTTCTAAAAAGACATATTCCATTACTTCCCAATATGCTGCGTTGGTATATTTATAATCCACCTTAATCTTTTTATTGTTTATATAGGTATTTGTGCTAGCTGCCATGGAGGATATTGCTAATTTTTCAGGTGTTTTTAGCGTAGATACATAAGTATTAAGTACATTCAAAGATACATTGCCCCTATTCATCCATCCTTCCTTGCTGTTATTCAATTCCATAGTAGAGATATATAAAGAGCGGTCTCTTTTCAAATCCGGATAATCTGTACTGATCATTTTATCTATAAATGCTGTTCCTACCATTAATATGGTCAAGGTAAAACTGATACCAAACAAGCTGATAAAAGTGAAGAACTTTCTTCTCTTAAGTACAGCAATGGCTATTTTAAAGTAATTCTTTAACATAATTTTAAGATTAAAGTACTTGAGAACCATCAAACAACCGAATTAGGCGATGCGTCTTATTCGCCATATGCTCATCATGAGTCACCATCACAATAGTTGTCCCTTCGTTTTTATTGAGATTGATTAGAATTTCCATAATTTCATTTCCCATGGCACTATCAAGGTTCCCCGTAGGTTCATCAGCCAAAATGATATGCGGCTTTCCTACAATCGCCCTTGCAATCGCTACTCTTTGGCGTTGTCCGCCAGATAACTGAGTAGGGAAATGTTTTAGTCTGTTACTTAATCCTACTTTCTCCAGTGCTTCAGTAGCTAATTCTCTGCGTTCATTTTCTGTAGATGATCTGTATAATAAAGGCAGCTCTACATTATCAATAACCTGTAAGTCATTAATCAAATGATAACTCTGAAAGATAAAACCTAGCTTCTGGTTTCTAAACCTGGCCAGTTCCTGATCCTTCATACGTGAAGTATCTTGTTCATCAATCCTGATGTTTCCTTTAGAAGGCAGATCTAATAAACCCATAATGTTTAATAGGGTGCTTTTGCCACAGCCAGATGGCCCCATGATAGATAAAAATTCCCCTTTTGCAATATCCAGGCTAATGCCATTAACAGCAAGAGTTTCAACTGTATCTGTTCGATACACCTTCTCAATGTTTTGTAAACGTATCATATCGTATAGTTAGTGATTAAGATTTATTTATAGGTTATTTTTTCATTTTTTTCGAAATCAAATAGAGACAGGAACCTTAGCTGATAATACGCGCTCCAAAAATCTCTTAAAGAAGCCACATAATCCCGTTTAGCACTATCATTTTCCTGAAATGCAATACTGAGTTCTGTGATACTTAAATCACCTAAAACATAGCGCTCTCTTGCAATCTGATACTTTTCTACTGCAATTTGTTCTGCCCTCTTAGTTAAGACCAGCTGATCTTTCATCATATTAAACAGCGTCACTTGTGTCACAATTTCTTGTTTAAAAGTTTGTTTGTCCTGTTCTACTGCATAAATAGTAAACTGCTGGTTGGCTTCTGCGGTTTTCATCCGGGATTTAGAACGGCCCCAATCCAGTACTGGAATAGTCAGCTGTAGCTGTACAGATTGCTGGCTCTTAGGCGAACGGTAAACATCTGGAATCCTGTTTGCTGCATTAGAAAAACCTAAGTTTGCACTTAAGGTCGCATTTAAGCCATTTTGGCCTTTCGCTTTTGCCACGTCTCGTTTTGCTTCAGCTAGTCTTCTAACAAAAGCAATCGCATCAGAACGGTTTTCAAAGGCTTCTATCAGCACTTTTTCTGCAGCCACATTCATTTGATTAACCTCAGCAGGCATATCCAGCACAATCCTTTCATTACCCTCTAACCCTGTATAACTGCGTAAACTCAAAGTAGAGATTTCCATATCTCTTTTTGCCGTACCCGCTGCTTTTTGCGCATTCAACTGCTCTAGCTGCAATTGTAAGATTTCGTTCTTGGATATTTTACCTAACTCAAATTTTACTTGTGCAATACCAAGGATTTTTTCCGTGTTCACTAAATTAGTTTGCGCCACATTTAGGTTCACCTGCGCCAACAGCAAATCAAAAAAGTAACCCGTAACTGTAATTGCGATCTGCTCTTGAGACTCGATATAAATCTGTTTACTTTCGTTAAATTTCAGCGGTTCAATTTTCCGGTCCCATTTTAAGGTGTTAAACTGAAAAAGCGGCTGATCAAAACCAATCGCATAAGGAATTCCATTATACAATACCGTATGACTAGAAAGATCATCATAACGCTGTAATTGTGTTTTACCATAAACAGTAGCACCCGTAGCAGTAATACTTTGGTTAAAATTCAAGGTCAAAGAAGAATTATCATTATTTATTGGCTGAAACAGGATCGTACCATCAGGTTGTAATACTTGCGAATACGTTTTATTATATCCCGGTAATATGCCTTCCAATTGTAATTGAGGATGATATGCAGATTTAAAAGTACGCCATTCCCAATATTTAGTTTCTCTTACAGTAATTGCCTGTTTAGCAGCAATTGAATTGGTACGCGCCATTTCTACTACTTGAGCTAAGGCTAGCTTTAAAGTATCAGCAGCAGAGCTAGCCTGGGCATATTTGCTAAAAAATAGCACCAGTAATACAATTAAATAGAGTTGAAGTTGAATTTTCACAAGCCGCTTAATTAGTTATCGTTATTTCTTTAGTATGTTTATATTCCTTCATATCTGAAACGATAATCACCTCGCCCGGCTTCAATCCGCTTAAGACCTCGATATAATCAAAATTGCTTAATCCTGTTTTTACGGTTTTTCTTATTGCTTTTCCATTACTCAATACATATACATCTTGTATGTTGGCCCCTTTAAAAGCAGCGCCATTTGCAACCCGGATTACACCGTTTCGAGTTTGAGTAACCAAAAACAGATCTACTTTCATATTAGGACGCATTAATTTATTATTCTGCAATTCCAGTTGCACATCAAAAGAAACAATCCCATTATTTACAGCAGGCGACACATTCACAATATGTCCTCTATACAATGCCTCATTAATTCTAACAATAACCTGCATGTCATTTTGCAATTGATCCAGGGAATTTTCTGATATACTTCCTGCTATTTTAAAACTGCCTAAATCAGCAATTCTGGCCAATGGCTCTCCTTCCTTGATACTTGCTCCAATATTTTTATTGACCCAAGTCACTACTCCATTGCGTGTTGCTACTACATTTGCCAAATCTAACTTTCGTTTCAACTCCAACTGATCATTCTTTTGTATAGCCAGCGCAATTTCAGCTTCCCGGATTTCTATTTTCATCGTTTGCTGTTTACTGCTTATCTCATTCTCTAATTGCTGTTTCTCTAGTTCGGCCACTTTCAAATTCAACTCTGCCAGTTCAATTCCCTCTCGTGTTCCCCCACCGGCTTTAAATAATCTGCTAGCATTAGCTACCGCATCAATCAAGCTGCTAATTCTTAATTGTTTAATTTTATTGTTAGATTTTATATCATAAAAACTTTTTGAAAGATCCAGCCTCAGTTTACGAATCTCATTCTCTTTAGATTCAATTTGAAACCGGAGTCTGTCAAATTCAGCCTGTGCTGCAGATTTATCAAGTGTTAAAATAGATTGACCCGATTTAACTGGGTTTCCTGCATCCATCATTACTTTTCTTACCGAAGCATTAATGGGACTGGTTAACACCTCTTCAAATTCAGGAAGCACTTCACCACTCGCGTTAATCGTATTTTCAATATTTCCCTTTTCCACTATAGCTGTGATGAACTCAGCCTTACTGATAGTTGATTTAATAAAGTTTCTAACGATTAAGATTGTGATCACTAACAAAGCAATGCTAAATAGTATAATACGTAATGTTTTCCTTTTTCGCTGTGCAGACACCTCTGTTTCAATGATCCTATCCATTTAAATTACTTTGACTGAGCCATTACAAGCCTAATGCCATATTTAAGAGTCTATATTTCAGTCACTTATATTTTTATTTTAAAATTTAAATGCCCGATAACTAACAAAACGTTCGTTATCGGGCATAATTAAAGAAATAAATGAGAGAGGAATTAACCATTTTCTCTGGGAAGGCAAAAAAAACACATCGATATGCAAACAACAGCTATATTTTAAAACATATATCAATAATAATTAATAGTATTTTAATTTTATTTATACAAAACCTTTAAACACCATTAATTAGCAACTTATTAATAATATATTATTGAATTATTAATTATATGATCATTCTTGTAACAAGAATATTATCATAAGAAGTTAAAATCAACTCATAAATGTTAAATAATCATTAATTAACCTTTTTTAACATATTTATTCAGGAAATTATTTTTATTACTAAAGAATTAGTTATAATTTGCCTCTATAATTAGCCAGATATGAAATTACCTTTACTTAACCTCCTGTTCTTTTGCTTCATTTCAGTTGCTTCATTCGCACAAAACTCCTATACTATTAAAGGGTCCGTCGTAGACACAACAACAAATGTCAAATTAATCAATGCCTCTGTCAGTGTTATTCGCGCAAAGGATTCCATACTGCTCAAATATACAAGGACAGCCGAAAATGGTGTATTTACATTTAATAATCTTCCTAAGGGAAAAATGTTTCTTCTATTTACCTATCCCGGCTACGCAGATTACGTAGAGCATTTTACCCTGGACAGTATTAAAAATACGATTGATTTTAAAAGTGTAAAACTGATTCTTAAGGCAAATCTTCTTAATGATGTAATTATTAAAGGGAAAGCCGTAGCAATCAAAATTAAAGGGGATACGACAGAATACAATGCCTCCGCTTATACGATTCAGCCAAATGATAAAGTAGAAGACCTGCTTAAACAACTGCAAGGTGTACAAGTTGATAAAGATGGAAAGATTACTGCCCAGGGAGCTAAAGTGAATAAAGTATTAGTAGATGGTGAAGAGTTCTTTGGAGACGATCCTACCCTAGTCACTAAAAACATCCGTGCAGATATGGTAGACAAAGTACAATTGTACGATAAAAAGAGTGATCAAGCCACATTTACAGGGATAGACGATGGCGAAAAAGCTAAAACGATTAACATAAAACTTAAAGAAGATAAGAAAAACGGTTACTTTGGAAAACTGGACATGGGTGGTGGAACACGTGATTTTTATCAAATGCAAGGTATGTTTAACGCATTTAAAGGAAAACAAAAATTTGCAGCATATGGTACTTTAGCCAATACAGGGAAAATCGGATTAGGATGGAATGACAGTAATAAATATGGTAGTTCTAATCTGCAGATGGTTGACGGTGGTTTTATGATTACAGGAGGAGACGATGCAATTGATTCCTATAATGGTGAATACAATGATCAAGGTATCCCAGTGGCTAGAACAGGTGGTGCGCATTATGACAGTAAATGGAATGATGATAAAGAATCAATCAATGCAAATTATAAAATTGGTTCGCTTACAGTAGATGGAACAAAAAACACACTGAACCAGAACAACCAGCCAGACCGTATTATTTCCAGCAATTCTGATGAGCGCTTCCATAACTATATGTTCAGGCAAAAATTAGATGCTACCTACCAGATAAAATTAGATACCACCTCCAATCTCAAACTTACGGTTGACGGAACATTAAAAAACAGTAATACCGAAAACAGCTATTCAACAATTAGCAGACGTGGAGATGGAACTTTATTAAATACCAGTGAAAGAAGTGTATCCAATGATTCTCGTAGTCAGTTATTAAATGGATCAGCGTTCTGGACAAAAAAACTCCCAAAAAAAGGACGTACTTTATCTGTAAGTCTGAGTGAGTCAATCTCAAATGTAGAAACAAAAGGTTTTCTAAAATCCGAAAATGAGTTTTACAGTAGCACACAAACTTTAGATAGCTCACAAGTAGTTGATCAGTATAAGACCGGGCTGGTTAAAACTAATTTATTCAATTCTGTATTTGCCTACACAGAACCACTTGCAAAAGGACTATCCTTAATCTTAAACTATGGATTTGCGATTAATAACAGTAGTGCTGACCGGAAATCATTTAATCAAACAGCCGATGGACAATACGGAGAATTGGATCCTTTGTTTAGTAACAATTACAAATTAAACCAAATCTCTAATCTGGGTGGTGCTTTGTTTAATTATGTAAATAACAAAACGACCTTTACTTTTGGCACTAAAGTAACTAATGTAGATTTTGAGCAAAAGAATTTATATGCTAATACAACTTATACCAGGAAATTCCTTAACTGGAATCCACAATTAAACTACCGCTATAAAATATCTCAGCAAAAAAGTCTTTCCATCTATTATAATGGAAATACCACTCAGCCAACTATTGACCAGATACAGCCTATACTAGTAAATACAGATCCGTTAAATGTAACTCTTGGAAATCCAAATCTGAAACCCTCTTTCAGGAACACCTTCTCCTTAAATTACAACTCTTACAAAATGCTTACCGCGCAAAGTATTTACGGTTATGCATCTTACACACTCACAGCTAACCCAATAGTGAATAATACAGTTACAGATTCTGCAGGTAAAAGTACTTACCAGTCTATTAATTTAACCAGCAAAAAAGCAAGTTCATGGTATATGTATTTATCTACTGACCGTAAAGTTAATTTTCTTGATATGAATGCAGGAATCGATGTCAATGTAAATAGCAATACCTCTTACAACTATGTAAATTCAGAATTGAATGAAACCAAACAATCAACTTACGGCGGTAACCTGTCATTATCTAAATACAAAGAAAAGAAATTCTCAGGCCGCATCTCTGCTGGTCCAACATATACAAATGGCCAGTCCTCTCTGCAAAAAGCAATTAATAACAATGGCTGGGGCTTTAATGGAAACGCCTACTTTAATGTATACCTACCTTTTAAATTTGAAATCAGTGGTGATGGGAACTATGAATTCCGTGGAAAAACAAAATCTTTTGACACTGACTTCCATAAGATGATTATTAATGCCGCTTTAAGTAAAAAGTTTCTTAAATCTGATGCACTCAAATTTTCGATTTCTGGAAATGACTTGTTAAACAGAAATATCGGTTTCAGCAGAAATTCTTATGGAAATATGATCACACAAGATAGCTATACTACAATCAAAAGATATTTCATGGCATCAATCGTTTGGGATTTTAACAAAATGGGCGGTGTTTCAACAAAAAAATAATTCATTATGAAGACAAAACTAATTTTACTTATTTGCCTGTTTACAGGACTTAGTGCTACTTTATCTGCTCAAAATGCCAGGTTTGCTACAGAAGGTGTAATTGAATTTGACAGGAATACAAATATGTTTGCGATCCTTCAAAAGAAGATCAATAAGAACTCCAGTTCTTTTATGACTACAGTGGTTGATGCGTATAAAAAAACAGAATCACAATTTAAAGTATTAAAAAGTACGGTGACTTTTACTAAGGATAAAACATTGTTCAAGCCAATAGAAGATACTGCCCCACCTATCAAATATTTTGGTGATTCTCCAGACATTAGCCAAATCAATACAATTTACACAGATCTTGGCACCAATCTAAAGCTTACCCAGAAAAAAGTTTATGAAGAAACTTTTCTGGTAAAGGATACGATAAGGAAAATCAATTGGAAGATCACTGGCGAAACCAGAGAGATTGCAGGTTATATGTGCAGAAGGGCAAATGCAGTGATGATGGACTCAGTTTACGTAGTTGCCTTTTATACAGATGAAATTCCTGTTTCTGGTGGCCCGGAATCATTTAATGGATTACCAGGAATGATCTTAGGTGTAGCTTTGCCACATGAGAATGTAACTTGGTTTGCCACCAAAGTTACAGACAGACCAGTAGAAGCCAAAGCAATCGCCGCACCAACTAAAGGTAAAGCTACAGACTCCGCTGGATTAATTAAAACCCTTACTTCAGCTTTAAAAGAGTATGGAGAGTATATGAAAACCATGTTAAAGGCATTTCTTTTATAGTCGCTAAATTTTAAACAAGTGGTTTTCTAACTATCTGTTTTTTATATAAAACAACAAAATCCCGGTAACTGAGAAGCTACCGGGATTTTTTACACCCTATTATCAGGGATAAATACTATTAACGTTTTTCTGCTTCTACAAAAGTACGGTTGGTATGACCAACATAAATCTGACGCGGACGGCCAATAGGTTCTTTATTCTCATGCATTTCTTTCCATTGTGCAATCCATCCAGGTAAACGTCCCAATGCAAACAATACCGTAAACATATCCGTAGGGAAACCTAAAGCTCTATAAATAATTCCAGAATAGAAATCCACATTAGGATATAACTTACGTTCTACAAAATAAGGATCACTTAAAGCGGCTTCTTCCAGTTTTTTAGCTATTTCCAAAACTGGATCATTGATACCTAATTTCTCCAGAATATCATCACATGCTTTTTTGATGATCTTTGCACGAGGATCAAAGTTTTTATAAACGCGGTGACCAAATCCCATCATACGGAAAGGATCATTTTTATCTTTTGCTTTATTAATCCATTTTTCTGTGTCACCACCATCTTCTTTAATACGTTCAAGCATTTCAATTACCGCTTGATTAGCACCACCATGCAGCGGGCCCCATAAAGCAGCAATACCAGCAGAAACAGAAGCATAGATATTACAATCTGATGAACCTACCATTCTTACCGTAGAAGCAGAACAATTTTGCTCATGATCTGCATGCAGGATAAGTAAAGTATTCATAGCTTTTACTACAACAGGATCAATTTCTATCTCCTCTGTACGCTGACCAAAGGTCATGTTCAGATAATTACTTACATAATCATATTTATTTTTAGGATAGATCAGCGGATGGCCAAGCGATTTTTTATAAATAAAAGAAACAATCGTTGGGAATTTCGCCAGTAATTTGATCATCTCTCTGTTCATCGTTTCCGGAGAAGAATTTGCATCCAGGGATTCCGGGTAAAACGTAGAAAGTGAACAAACCAATGAAGCCAGTTGCGCCATAGGATGAGACTTCGAAGGATAACCATCCAGAAACTTCTTCATGTCCTCATGAATTAGTGTATGCTTAGTGATCTGCGATTGAAAGTTTTCCAATTCTTGTTCTTTAGGAAGATCACCATAGATCAGCAGATAAGCTACTTCAAGAAAAGTTGATTTTTCAGCAAGCTCCTCTATTGGATAGCCTCTATATTTTAAGACTCCTTTTTCACCGTCTAAAAATGTGATTGCACTTTTGGTAGATCCTGTATTTTTATAGCCGAAGTCTAATGTAATGTGACCTGTTAATTCCCTAAGTTTTGAAATATCAATAGACTTCTCTCCTTCTGTACCAGTTACAATTGGAAATTCGTATACTTTACCATCAATCTTGATTTCTGCAATATCTGACATATATCTTATAAATTTATAAATAACAAAAATAACTATTCTTACACTAATAGCTCTATAACTAAGATAACAATGCTGTTAAATTTATGTTAACCGCCAAGGTCTTAGCCAAAAAACTGTGTTTATTTTTTTGAACTGATCGTTTCAAGAACGGCACCACATTCCATCATTTCATCTCCATAATAAGGATTACGGATCTTTTGATCAGATGAAAGCCAGTCCCCTCCATCACCGCCATTTGCCATTGGGCAATGCTGTACATATATATTACCCTTGTTTAACTCTACATGTTTAAACAAAGCAATCACATCAGAGCTTAATGCAGTGAATTCTTTACGCTGAATCTTAAGATCTCCTGTTCCAGCAATTTTATCGGCAATCAATGCAGTATTCTCACAGCCTTCAAATCCTTTCAAAGCTACAGATAAATCCATAGCGGTCTGCTTTGCTGCTGCAGAATTGCTGGAAACCAATGAGTTTTTAAGGCTGATATACCCCTTATAGATCTTTTCAATTTTAGGATCAGCAAGCTGAACTTCCGTATTTAAGGTAACCGTATCCGCTTTAGTAACACTATCAGTACCAGACTCTCCCTGTTTAGATGGGTTTGTGCAGGCAACAAAAGCAGATACAATTGCCATTCCTATATATTTCTTCATCAATTTCCTTTTTTGCTCAAAATACTATTTATATTTTAATAAAGTAAAATAGAACAGGATTATCGGGATGTTTTTTTGAAAATATTGCAATTTATTAATACAACTCTCCTTCCATTAAATGAAAAAAGAGGATGCCACATGACATCCTCTTTCAAAATCTATTTCTTTAAAGAAACACCAGGATAAAATCCTTAGACTATAATTTAAATCCGTAAGCAATACGTAAAGCAACTTGTCCAGATTCATTACCTAAACCATCTACACCTTTACCAGTGTTTTCATATTTAAGACCTAAGTCTAAACCATTACTCCAAGAATAACCTAAAGTTGGTGCGTATAATAAAGTAGTTTTTGCATGATCACTTACACCAATTGCAGCACCTACTTCACCCATTGCATAAATTCCCGATCCGCTTGGATCAAAGAAATATTTCAAACCAGTTTTAACCGGGATATATCCATAATCAGGTAAAGACTGAACATCCGCACCATTTGGACGGAAAAAGGCATTATCTTTTGCAAAGAAATGGTTGTAACCTGTAGCTACAGGAACAGATAATTGTTTGGTTACATCAAATTGCAAACGTAAATCTACTCCAGCTGCGAAACCATAAAGATCACTAGTAGGAATACCTAAGTTAGCACCAACACCAATTTTTTGAGCACTTACATTAGTAGAAAAGAATATTGCCACGGCAGCTACTGCAGAAGCAAGAAATTTAGTAGAATTTTTCATTTTGTTTTTTCGTTTAATTATGCCTGATTAATCAGGTCTCCTTTGTGTATGTTAAATAACTCCAGAATTAATCTGTTAAGTCACCATTTACAAATTGCATGCCATAAGCACATTTACCATGTTTTATTACAAAAGAACAATAGTAAAGTTTAAACTTATCCATTTTCCAAATTGGCAAGATAAAAATAGTGTTAGCGCAATTAAACTAAACTCTAATGAACATCAGGCAAGAAAGGTTAATCCTTATCAGACAGGATCTTAGCCTACAAATTTCTCCAAATATAGACTTGACAAAGCAGCTTCTTGCGCTTCTAAATCCATCGCTGTATCCAGCCAGTTTATTACCACACCATCTTTTTCCATTTTTCTAAAAAAAGTCATCTGTCTTTTTGCAAACTGGCAGATCGCTATGTATAGTTTTTCTTTCAATTCATCATAACTGAGTTCATTTAACAAGTATGAAGTCACAAATTTATATTCTAATCCATAAAAAATAAGGGTCCCGGCACTTACCCCCTCCCTTAAAAGTCCTTCCACTTCTTCAATCAACCCCTGCTCAAAACGCTCATTTAACCTCTTCAAGATCCTTGACCTCCTTAATTCCAGCTCCCCTGTTAATCCAATAACTAAAGGATCAATTACTGGCCGCACCTCTTCTATAAATGAATAATGACCCAGGTAATCTGCAATCTCTATAGCCCTAATTATTCTTTTTGCAGAAGAAAGATCCGCATGGGAAGTAGCCAATTTTGGATAAGTGGCAAGAATAGACCGTAATGCGTCTATATCATGTGCAGGTAAACTATCTCTTAAACTTTGATTTACCGGTATTGACGTATAATGATGATTTTGCAGCAAACTATGAATATACATGCCAGTTCCGCCACAAAGTATAGGGAGCCGCTTTGCACCAGTCAATTTGTTAAAAACCGTATAAAAATCATTTTTAAAGGCATTAACATTATACTGTTCACCAGCATCTCTGATATTAATCAGATGATAAGGAATAGCAACACCATTTAAAGTATACTCTTCCAGATCCTTTCCAGTGCCAATATCCATCCCCCGAAATACCTGCCGGCTGTCTGCACTAATGATCTCTCCGCTAAATCTGTCCGCCATAGTAACAGCGAGCCTGGTCTTTCCTGAAGCTGTTGGCCCCAGGATAATTAAAAGAGGATTTTTATCCATCTATAAGTATAAAATGTATTTTAGATTGCCTGTATTAAATACCCTGGCATAATGCAAAGATCTCATTTTTGCAGCAACTTCCGTAGAAGAATCTATTTCTGCACCTAAAACATCTATTACTTCTACTGGCAAACGATGTGGAAAATATCGAATCAAGCTCCTTTGATCTAACCAGATTTCACAAGCAGAGGTTTGCGCACTGAGTTCAAAACCAAGTTTTGCATATCCTTTGCCATAAGACCAATCCATATCGGCATAAGTCATTATATCATTTGGAGTAATCGCTTTAATCAAGTGCTTAATCAGTTTACTCAATCCACCTTGTACAGTGATCCCTTCAGCATTAGCAAATCTAATCAGCTCCACAGATGTATAATCTGCATGCTTTCTGGTCATTTTTCTTTTACCGCTAAAGGAAGCCACAGCTACCATCAATCCATCGGCCTCTAACGCATAATGATATCTTGCTTTGGCTCTTCCCTGTAAATGAAAATTATCCAGAAACTGATCCGCTTGAGGCTGGGTAATGTTTATAATATTTGTTTTTCGTCCATGTACCTTTCTATTTACTCCTAACATCGAACAAATACGGCTAATTACCTGAAGTGGACGAGTTAGCCATACATCTTCCCATAACTGTACTAACTGTATGTTTTGCTCCCGGTAATACTCCTGCAAATGAATGGCTTGTGCGGAACCAAAATTATGATTTACAGAAATCAGGTTTATTACTAAATTTCCATACTTTTTAAAATCAATTAAAAGGAAACTATCAGCAGAATTGATTTCAACGTCAAATCCTGCTGCTGATAAATTTGAAATAAATGTTTCCTGCCAATTGGCAATTTTTATACCCACTCCTGTTCTTTAAATATTTTATATCCTGCAGCCACTTTATCTTCGATTAGATTTAGCGCAAGGTCATCTAGTTCTTTAATTATCATTGGCCGCTCATGCTGGGCAATATATTCGGGTAACAGATCTAAAAGTACATGATCTTCTTTAATCTCTAAATTAACAAAGAACGTGTCACTGCGCTTCTCTCCTGCTGCTTCTATATTCAAATCCGACCAAAGATCATATTTTTCTTCACTATTAATCCTGTTATTGAAACCAAGTGTAGCATAAGGCTGTAAAGTTGCCCTGATTGTTTGAAATATTTCTATCAGATCCGTTTTCATAGTATTATTTTTTGATTCTATGTCTTTATAACACCATTACTTATTTTATTGTTTAACACAAGCGTATTTAACTTGGTCCGAAGATAGTGATTGCACCTCCATCATCATCACCAAGATTTTTATTAATATTGCATACCTAAAAAATAGAGATGATGCCTGAGAAATATGTTTTTATTAATAACTCATTTATTGCCGAAAACCTGGCTACTTTACATATTTCGGATCTATCAGTTCAAAGGGGATATGGGATCTTTGATTTTTTTAAAACGATAAACGGTCAACCGATTTTTATTAAAGATCACCTGGAAAGATTTTATCACTCTGCTGCCAGCATGCATTTGCCCGTTAAGCAGTCGCCTGATCAATTGGAGTCTATATTAATGGAGCTTTTAGCTAAAAACAACATTCAGGATTCTGGGGTTAAACTCATTTTAACTGGTGGATATTCTGATGATGGGTATACGCAGCCCGCTGTTCCTAACTTGGTGATCACTCAGCATCCTCTGAGTGTCCCTTTAGAATTTAATTTTAATGGAATTAACCTGGTTACGTATAATTACCAGCGCCAGCTCCCGGAAATGAAAACAATTGATTATTCGATGGCAATTTGGCTGCAGCCCTTTATTAAGGAGAATAGTGCTGATGATGTGCTGTATCACAGTGGTGGATTAGTGAAGGAGGTTCCAAGGGCGAACTTTTTTATAGTTACTGCCGATGGTGAGATTGTGACGGCAAAGAGTAATGTATTAAGAGGTGTAATTAGAGGGAATATACTCAATTTAAAAGATTCAGGTTTTCGGATTACTGAACGGGATTTTGATTTGGAAGAACTTTATGGGGCCTCAGAGGCATTTATCACCAGTACAACTAAACATATATTACCTGTTTTGAGAGTTAATGACAAAGTGTTTAAACAAAGCTCCATTTCTAAACGACTTTCGGATTTATTACTTCAAAAAGTGAGATCACAGATTTAATTATAAACAAGCAAAATCCACCTTTTCCCTCCAATAAATTAAACCATATTTAATAACACGCCAATAAACAGAAGAAAGATAAACACCATAACCGGTGTGAAAAAACTTTTTAAAAAAGAGCAATCCTGTTTTTAAGGCCTTCAAGGTTTACCTTCAAAGCTTGTCAGCCGTAAAAAATATGATTGTTTTTTTTAAAATTTTGATAACGAACCCAAAACTAAACCACCTACAAACAACTAATTCTTCAACTCATATTATAAACCCAAAACTAAACCACCCAAAAACAACTAATTCTTCAACTCATCTTACAAAACTGATCCATAAAATTTAAAGCAAATCCGTATTCAGCATAGTTTTTAAAATATTTGCCTGCACATCAAAATTATTCAGATGATTAAGGAAATCCAAGTCAGAAATTTTCATATAATTCTCTTCCAGTAGCTTAATGATCTCTAGTGGAATAAAAGTCTTCACCGTAGCAGCCTGACTTTGCAGCTTATCATTTTTATAAGAAAGCTCCTGGATCATCTTCGCCTTTTCAGAAGAATTACTAGACCAATCCGCTCCTAAAAGTTCCTCCGGGCTACAAAACAAAAACAAGTTTCTACCCGGAAAAAACAGAAAATAGCGCTCCTCCGCAACAAACCGGTAAACCTCTATAATCATAGTACCAGATTTCAACCCATAAACAAATGAAGTTTTAAAATCATGTTTACAAAGCAACCCCATCAATCTCTTCTCAATCGTAGCATAACTATTCACATAAACCATGTTCAAGTCATAATCAATTAAATTAGCAAATTGATCCTGGTTAATAGAAAAGTAAAAATCCTTAGCAAAACGCGCGCTAAACTGAGTGATGTTTTTTACAAAAGGAAAATCTGTCGTATGATCAGAAAACACTTCATACAAATTCCTCAAAGAATTATTAATCTTAAGTGCTTGTCTCTGCATACCAGAAAGAAAGTTCACTTCATTATGCACCGTCTCATTCAACTTGCGGATCACCTCCTCATTCAAGTGAATCTCATCATCAATTAAAGTAACATTCTTCTCATTGTTCTTTTTGATCTTCCGCAGCAATTCAATCACACTAGAAGTAAATTGAAGATGAAAAAGTTCCAGCTTATCAATAGAAAGCTCAGAATTATTTTCAAATAGCTGATGGATAACCAGGCTCCTTAAGTAAATCTTATAAACCACCTCCTCTTGAAAATAAACAGAAAGAAGCTGCAACCTGCTAATTACTTTATTCGATTCCCTTAAAATTCCAGCAGCATAATCATCCATCGCCAATTATAATATCTATTTAACCTGCGTAACGTTCTTCTTTAATTCCGTTTCCAGGTTTTTAAGTTCAGTATCCAATACCCTTCTGCTCTGTGCACCCTCTTCATGAATCTTCTTCACCTCATTCAGCGTTTCAATCAATGAAGACGTAGTTCTTTTCAGCGTATCCAAAGATACAACTGTTTTTTCATTCTCCTTCGCCACATCAATACTATTCTGTTTCAGCATCTCTGCATTCTTCATCAAAATCGTGTTCGTCGTATCAGAGATCTTTTTCTGCATTTCTACATTAGCCTTCTGTCTTTGCAAAGCAACAGCAATAGTCAGCTGGTTTTTCCAAACCGGGATCGTTGTAGAAATAATAGACTGCGCTTTCTCAGCCACAGAAGTATTATTATTTTGCACTAAGCGGATTTGAGCCAAAGATTGCATCATAATAAAGCGGACAATTTTCATATCAGCCAATCTTTTATCCAACCGGCTCACAAAATCCCTCAAATCGGCAATCTCATAATCCTCATAATCTGCCGGTCTGCCCTCCATTTCAGCAAGCTTTACATTCAGCTCACTAAACTTCAGTTGTCCCGAAATAATCAGCTCCTCCATCTCATGAATAAAAGACACATTACTTTCAAACATAGTCTGCAAAGAACTATTATCCTTCAGCGAATTTAATCGGCCCGCCTTAATCTTATTTGTGATCTTATCAATATTATTTACAACCACATCATACTTCTGGAAAATCTTTTTCACATCAACCACCAAATTCTTTAGAAAAGGGATTTTAGAAATAAAAGACTTAATTCCGCTTTGTTCCAGTTCAGCAACATCAATATAATTCAGTTCCGTCAGCAATTCATTGATCAATCCACCAACATCACCACTATTAAACGTACGCACAGAAGTTAGAAAATCATTACTATATTTTTCCATGGAGCTCTGCGCTTCCACTCCATAATTAAGAATAGAATTCACATCAGAAGGATGCAGCGACTTATTCATTTCCGAATACTTCTTCAATTCATCCGGAGTCAGCCTGGCTATATCAGCATTTCCCTCCTTATCCAGTTTGACTGGCAAGTTAGTACCCTGCGGTTTAGCAACAGGCTCAGTATAAGCAGGGATTTGATTATCAGAAATATTCTGATTTACAGTTTCCAGATTATCTGCTGGCACTGAATTGCCAATCGGTTCCTGGTTATTCATTGAATCCTGAGCGTTTGTTTCCATAACAATTTTATGATAATAGTTTAGGTAATAATTAGTAATAATCTGGTTAAAAATTTACTAAACCGCCATGCAATCAGAATAAAAGCATGACGGCAAAAAATATGATATAATAATATTATAGATAACTCTGCGTAACCGTTTGAACAGTTTGTTCCAGCTTACGATCCTTAGTAGGTTCACCAATCGCATTAAACTTCCATTCCCCGTTCTTTTTATAAAACACACCAAGTACCATAGAAACATGACCGGCAAAACCTTCACCATTAGCAATATCATACTTCGCAAACACTTCAGTCACACGCTTAGCAGAACCTTCATAAATGCGGATCGATGCAAAAGGAATCGTAGCAAAATCCTGCCCTTTAAAACTATTCAACACAAAAGCCACATGCGAAGCAGCTGGGTTCAACCGGCTAAAATCAACAGTAATTACTTCATTATCCAATCCATCATCACCACCAGTATCACCAGTAAGGTCATCCCCACTATGTTTCACGGCACCATCTTTAGAACCCAGGTTACCAAAATAAATAACTTCCAATAATCTCTTATTCTCATCATACACCGCACAACTCGCGTCAAGATCCACCGCAACCGTAGAAGAGCCAATTCCGAAAAGCCCTTTTTTAACAATAGCACCCCAGTTGATTCCTACACACACCTGTTGTAGTTTAGTACCATTAGTTTTTTCAAGGCTGATACGCTGCCCTTTTTGAAGATTAATTGCCATAATACTACTGATATTTATTTAAATAATCCTGTAAGCCACCCTTCATCCCCACACCTACCGCTTCAAACTTCCATTTACCTTCACGTTTATACAATCTTCCAAATTCCACAGCCGTTTCTATTGAAAAATCCTCCTCCAGTTCATATTTTAAAATCTCCTGATTAGTAGCCGCATCAACGATACGAATAAAAGAGTTTCTGATTTGTCCAAAATTCTGTCTTCTGGTTTCCGCCTCATGGATTGTCACCACAATACAGATCTCTGCTACTTTAGCATCAGTCTTAGAAAGATCCACTTTAATTTGCTCATCATCACCATCCCCGTCACCAGTTAGATTATCACCTGTATGCTCTACCGATCCATCTGGAGAAATCAGGTTATTATAAAACACAAAATGCTCATCAGAAACAATCTTCTTATTATCGCCTAAAATAAAAACCGACGCATCAAGGTCAAAGCCACTACCCGTAGAAGAACTATTGGTATCCCAACCCAGACCGATTGTAAATTTCGGAGCATCAATATTTTCACGCTGCCCCTTTTGCAAGTTTATAGCCATTTTAAATTAATTTATATTTTATAGTATTGATCTGTTTTTTTATAAAATCCAGGTTAACCGAATAAGCATCTATCGTATGATACCCATTACCTAACGCCAAATTATATAACATATTGATAAAATCTTCAGTTTGATTGATAATAAAGATAGAAAAACTATTTAAATCAGTATTTAGGATATACTTTACAATCCGCGTATTGAAGCAAAAGGCCCCACTTTTAATAATATCCTCCAAATCAAATATTGATTTCACCTTATGATAATTAAGTACATTCTCCACATTAGGATGGATTTCCATATTCGCCAGTTCAGCAAAATACAGCAAATAGATATCATTTTTCATTTCATAAGCATCCACCATTTTAAGGATCATCCGCTCATGGCTACCTGTAATGCGGATATCATCCAAAAACAATAATGTTTTACCCTCCAGAAAATGTTTATCAATATGAAAGGAATCGTTACCAATCAATTTCATTCTATCCTCTGCACTTAAAGCCCCATAATCTTCTTTATAAGTTACGGTCCGGTGCACTTTAGATTCCTGAACTACTAAGCTCCCATTTTCAACCAGCCAGCGGTTCAACTGGTGGATAAAAGAATCCTTCATCGCAAAAGTGGCTGTCGGGATAAAAGAATAAGGGCTGGAAATAACTACAATCTGGTTATTGATTTTGTTATGCTGCAGGTAATCTGCGATAAACCCATCAGCCAGTGCAGTACCAAATTGCTTTGCCGCCAATCCACACCCATATTTAAAGCGCGAATACTTATTAGGGTCAAAGCTAAAATCTGCATCATCATAAATTTGGTGCAGTGCATAGGATTGCGTTAATCTCATCGTAAACAAGTTATAGTTTGATCATTAGAATTAATTAGCACACTATGGATCCCCAAACCCGCTGCACCAGAAATATCCGCTACCGGATTATCACCAATATGAACAATTTCATGCAGTTTAAGTTCCGTATGCTTTTTCCTGTCAATTTTATTCAGCATCAGCTGAAAAAATTCAAGGTTAGGTTTCGACAGGCGCTCTTCATCAGAATACAGTTGAAAATCAAAATATTGATCCAGTTCAAGTGCAGCTAACACTTTCCTTAAAATAGCACCGCGGATAAAGCCAGTGTTACTTAACAGGCTCAACGTAGAATTACCTGATTCTTTTAAAGAAGCCAGTAAACCTTTTGTTTCGCCACAATATATGACAGGTAAATAATTAAAAATCAATCCTTCCATCTCCAATTCCAATGCTTTAATATCTATAGCCTTAAAAGAAGGGTCAAAATTATTAATCATGCAGAACACCATCAGGTACATTTCATCAGCATCGATATTTTTGCCAGTTTTCTCATTCATGCTATTACACATTAGATCAACCTGCCTGAAAATTGTTGCAACATCTTCAAAAGATTTATTGCAAAAGTTATAATTTTCATAAAAAATCTTAGATCGCTCTAATTTGAAAGCTGGATTAGAGCGGATTAAGGTCAGCCACAGATCAAAAGAATAATGTTTGTACGGTTGCATAGTGCTAGTAAAATGTTAAAATACAAAAAATAACGATAATAATTGTCGCACCAGACAATCATTACAGATTGTTAATACAAATAATTCACATTGCATTCAAAATACCTTTAAAAAGGTCTTGCTACCCTTCATATCCAATGCTTTAATCAAGATTATAAATTTCAATCATCAAATTAAACTTAGGTTTCAGATTATACATATACAGAACAGACCATTATTCAAATTAAAAAACCTACCAATAAAATTTTATGACTTAGAGTAACCCGTAAAATTCAATCATCAAATTAAACTTAGGTTTCAGATTAAACATATACAGAACAGACCATTATTCAAATTAAAAAACCTACCAATAAAATTTTATGACTTAGAGTAACCCGTAAAATTCAATCATCAAATTAAACTTAAGTTTCAGATTATACATATACAGAACAGACCATTATTCAAATTAAAAAACCTACCAATAAAATTTTATGATTAAGAATAAACTGGCTTTTAAACTAAACTTCATTAAAGATTTAGTTATCTAATTATAATTTGCATATCCAGATTAAATAAGTAATTTCCAGCATGAAGAAAATCTTTATTTACAGCATTCTCTCCCTCGGACTTTTTTTTAATGCCTGCTCCCAAGATCCAGGAAAAGCACTTCCTGTGATAGCACCAGAAATAATCCTTAAAGACTTTATGGGGTTGTTAAATTATGAAAGAGATCATTTGGCACTTCACACCAATTTTAGCCCATATGGAGAAGATTCAAAACCAATCACTAAAGCTCAGTTTTTAAAACTTTACGCTACAGGGGAATATTTGCCAGTTCAAATTCATTCAGAAAATGACAATCTCGCCTATAGGCTATATCAACTGCAAAAGCCAGTAAATATTGATATATCCAGAACCCTGAAACGCTGGGGAACAGATGAAAGCAGAAGGTATAATTTACAGGGAACATTATTTCCAGCATTCAATTTTACCGATCTAGACGGAAAAATATATAGTCCAGCTATGCTAAAAGGGAACATAATTGCCTTAAAATCTTGGTTTATCGATTGTAAACCCTGCAGAGAAGAAATGCCCGCTTTAAATAGTTTAATAGATAAGTATAAAAAAAGAAAAGATATGCTTTTCGTTAGCCTAGCTTCAGATGCACCTGATGAATTAAAAGCTTTCCTGAAACAAACCACATTTAATTACACAGTCATCTCCGACCAGCACAATTTTATGGAGCGTAATTTTCAGGAACCTTCCTCTCCAACTCATATCCTTATAGATAAAAATGGTCAAATCACTTTAATTACCAATAAATCCACAGTACTAATTAAAGAATTAAATGCTCTTGCAAACAAAAAAGACTAGTTCCAATTCTTTCTCAATCTTTTTGTTCAGGAAAATTGATTTAATTCTATAAGCAGATAAATTCGCATTACAAACATACACTTAACATCCTTAAACACTTCGTGTGAATTTATTTTATATATAAAAAATATTTTAATATTAATAAATTTCTATTTACATTAGAGAAACAAAGAGCATAACCTGTTTTCATTAGCCTCTCCCTTCAATTTGTGTTTTCATCAAGTTCTTATGCATAATTAATTTACAAAATTGTAATACCAATTGACTCTAAAATCTAAATTATATTCCAGCTTAATGAATTGTATGATCTATAAGCTTATCAATTCTTAAATTCAGATTAAATAATAATAGATTATGAAACCTGCATAAGATTACCTCTTAAAAACCGGGATAGACAATATGTAAGCTTCTTAACCAAGAAAACAAAAAGATTATGAAAAACAATGAACAAAAATCTAATTTTAAGTTCTCTAAAATCGTTGGTTTTTTAATATTGATATTAGGCATTGTATTCTTCACAACAGGAGGCGCAATAAACAAGCGATCAGGAGAAAAAGGTATCAACGCAATGAAAGGATTTGGCATAGCGGCAATGGTAATTGGGGCAGGTATTCAAATCTGGCAGGTAGGGAAAGGAAAAAAATGACCACTAAATAGTGGCCGCATCTTCTTTCTTTGGCACCAGTTTCTCCGCTAAACCGGCCCCAGCAGCTAATAACTCATTAGTAATTGAACGCGTATATTCAGAAATCTCCGCTTTAAAATCTTTTACCGAAGCACCCGATCTGATCTCTTCCAGCCGTTTCTCCCAGGACCCAGTCAATTCTGCCTGCGCAATTTTCTGATCCTTCACAACATCATAAACTGCAAGACCTTTAAACGTAGGCACCAGGTTTCTTTTTTCGCGCATAATATATTCCCTGGTAATCAAGGTTTCAATGATCGAAGCCCTAGTTGCAGGTGTACCCAAACCACTATCCTTCATGGCATAACGCAACTCCTCATCTTCAATCTCTTTACCAGAAGTCTCCAATGCTTTCAGTAGTGACGCCTCATTATACAGAGGCTTAGGTTTAGTTTGTTTTTCCAGAAAAGCTTTCTCTACGATAGGCAGCTCCTCTCCCTTTTTCACTTTAGGAAGCGAAGGGTTATCCTCATCTTTCTTCTCCTCATCCTTATCATTCAATACCGAACGCCAGCCTGCATGGCGGATCACTGTTCCATTCGCAATAAATATAGAACCAGATTCAATCGTGATCTTAGTTACCTCCTTTATACACTCCTGATGAAAAGCCTCCAGCATCCTGCCCACAACCATATCATACACAGCCTGCTTATCATCGCTCAAATATTGAGGAGCAATACCAGTTGGTAAAACTGCATGGTGATCTGTCACCTTTTTAGCATTCACACTCCGTTTGTTCAGCGGCACCGTCATTAAAAACTCGGCCTGTTTTCCAAACTGCGGATGCGTAGTGAGCTGCGTAATCAATTGCGGTACACCAGCAAACACATCATCCCCAATATACCTGCTTCCGGTACGCGGGTAAGAAACCAATTTGCTCTCATATAAATTCTGTAAGATATTTAAAGTCTGATCAGCTGTATATCCTTTACGTTTATTCGCTTCCTGTTGTAAACTACTTAAATCATGCAACAACGGAGGAGGTTCCTTTCTTGGCTTTGCTTCCACATCAACAATCTTTCCTCCAGCAGGAAAACCAGATTTTACATCTTCAATCTTATCGAATAAAGCCTGCGCTTCTTCTTTTATATTAAAATTAGCAATTGAAACCGCCTTAAAAAGCTGACCATCCTTATCAAGCTGTATACCCAATTGATAATACAATTGCGGAACAAAGTTTTTCATTTCCAGGTAGCGGGAGCAAATCATTGCCAGCGTAGGCGTCTGCACTCTTCCTAAAGACAATACCGTTCTAGACCCCGCAGAGATACTTAAAGCCTGCGTTGCATTCATTCCTACCAGCCAATCAGATTCAGACCGGCAATGCGCAGAATTAAACAACGTATCATAATCAGTACCCGGCTTCAAATTTCTAAAACCATCTTTAATCGCCTCATCAGTCTGCGAAGAGATCCAAAGCCGTTTAAAAGGCTTTTTACATTTCAGAAAATAATAGATATAGCGGAAAATGAGCTCACCTTCACGCCCAGCATCCGTAGCCACAATAATCTCTTCTGCCTCATCAAAAAGTTTCCTGATAATCTCCAGCTGTTTTCGAACACCAGGATCCTCTACAAAACCATCTTTAGTTTTAATTTTACGGATCGCCAGTTTAAATTTAGCAGGCAACATTGGTAAATGCTGTCTTCTCCATCCTATAAAACCATATTCTTGGGGAGGTGCCAGTTGCAGGAGATGTCCGAACGCCCAAGTAAAAGAATATCCTTTACCCTCAATATATCCGTCTTTCTTTCCCGTCGCGCCAAAAACTTTAGCTAGTTCACGTGCAACGGATGGTTTCTCTGCAATTACAATCTTCATTCAGCGCTCATTAATATAAGGAGGTTAAATGTCCTTAAAATTATCTGTAAACCGAATAAATGTTTAAAACTAGTCACCTAAAATATCGATACCCACCTTAAAAGTGTTGCAATGCGCATCCACGATATCACGGATTTCTGGAGAATAGCCACCGCCCATGCTCACCTGCACTGGCAACTGATGATCTTTACAAAACTGAAACACCAGCCGGTCCCGTTCCTTACATCCTGCTTTGCTCAACGCTAATTTACCCAGCTTATCACTAGACAGCACATCCACACCGGATAGGTAAAATACAAATTCAGGCTGGTGCTGTGTATAAAGTTTTGGTAAAGTATCAGCCAATATGGCGAGATAAGTCTCATCTTCTGATCCCTCATCTAGTCCAATATCCAAGTCAGACACCTCCTTTCTAAAAGGAAAATTCTTCTCCCCATGCATAGAAAAAGTAAATACACGATGTTCATTCTGTAAAATCTGCGCAGTACCATTTCCTTGGTGCACATCTAAATCTATAATTAAGATCCGCTGGTATACATTGTTAGCTATTAAATAATTAGCAGCTATTGCCTGATCATTCAACAAACAAAAACCCTCTCCCCAATTCGTACCTGCATGATGGGTACCACCAGCCACATTAAAAGCAATCCCATGCTTAGCGGCAAAATGTGCACCATCAATTGTACCCTGTGCAATTCGCAATTCACGTTCCAGCAACTGAGCATTTAAAGGAAAACCAACTCTTCTCTGCTCCCTTGGCGGCAAAGTAAGATCTCTTAAAGACTTCCAATATTCCAGATCATGAGACAACAAGATCCACTCTTCATCAAGCGGCGCTGGAGCAAACAAATTCTCTTCCGTAATAACACCCTCATGCAGCAACTGCGCAGGGATCAGTTCATACTTCAGCATTGGAAAACGATGGCCTTCAGGCAGCGGATGCGCATATAAGGAATGATAAGCAATCTTTACCATTTAGCTTAAGATCTCGGTCACATGCTTTTCAATATTATTACAAATATCATCCACAGGCAAATCATTTGCATCCAAACCAAATGGATCTTCAATCTCTTCAGCAATCAGCTCTAAACTCGCTAATACATACAGGACAAAAGGAACAATCAGCATCACCATAAAGCCCAGGCTAAATACCCAGCCAAAAGGCAATGTGATCACATACAAGAACAAGAACTTCTTGATAAACGCGCTATAAGAAAAAGGGATTGGTGTCTTTTTGATCCGTTCACAACCTCCACATATATCAGTAAAACGGTTTATATCGCCACTCAAAATAATCAGATGCTCGGCACTAATCTTACCCGAAAGCTGCAAATCAAATAACCTGGATGACAGCTTAGCGGCAATCTGGTTAGGAATATGTTTACCACTGACTACCTCTACCAGTAAACTATTCTTTCCAAAATACTGCTTTTCTCTTAAATGCTCTTTCAAGGCAAAAGCATACTTAGGAATTGCATAAGTAAAAAACTCGTGCTCTGGCTGATCCAAACGCAGTGATTTAATTTTAATCGCCAGGTTCCGGCTCACATTAGTCAGCTCGCCCAATAACCTTCTTCCTTCCCACCAGCGGTCATAAGATGTATTTGTACGAAAAACCAATAACATTGAAATCACAAAACCCAGCAAGCTATGCATCATATTAATATTACTCAGCGCGTTATTCTCCGAGAGCTTAAAATAATGCAGCTCCAGAAAAGCAACTGCTCCAGAAAATATTGAAACACTAATCATGAGTGGCCATAAACGTCTAAACGTATCCGCCTTATGGATATGAAAGATAAAATTATACCAATCCTTTGGGTTATAATTTATCATATAGCTATCTCCCTGCTCATTTCCAGCAACAATTTACCGGTAAGAAAAACATCTTCAAACGAATTATACAAAGGCACAGGGCTTAATCTAATCACATTCGGCTCACGCCAATCTCCCAAGACATTATTTTCTATCAGTTTCAAGAAGATTGCCTTAGCGTCCCCCTTAGCAATGATAGAAACTTGCGACCCGCGATCTTCATTCGCTTCGGGCGTGATCACTTTAAATTGTTCATAACCAATTTCTTTATTTACCTGACCGATGATGTAGATCAAATACCCAGTTAAGCTAATACTTTTCTTTCTAATTGGCTCCATAAATCCAGCACGCTCAAACAATTGTAAAGAGGCATGATATAAAGCCATAGGCATTACCTGTGCACAGCTAATTTGCCAGCCATCAGCACCCTGCTCTGGCACAAAACCTTTTTCCATTTTAAAACGGGTATCTTCCTGATATCCCCACCATCCGGCAAAACGATTTAAAGTAAGATCTGAAAAATGCTTTTCATGCACAAAAATGCCGCTAATTCCACCAGGGCCACCATTCTGATATTTATAGGAACACCAGCAGGCAAAATCTATATTCCAATCATGCAAAGACAAAGGCACATTCCCAGCTGCATGAGCCAGGTCAAATCCAACTAAAGCATCCGCAGCATGTCCAGCCTTAGTAATTGCCTCCATATCAAACCACTGTCCGCTAAAATAATTGATACCACCAAACATAACTAAAGCCAGTTCATCCGCATGTGCAGTAATTTTAGCTGTAATATCTGATGTGCGTAAAGTATATTCCCCTGGTCTGGGTGCAATTTCAATAATCGCTTCAGCAGGATCATAGCCATGAAACCGAATCTGGCTTTCTATCGCATATTGATCAGAGGGAAAAGCTCCAGCTTCCATAATGATTTTAAACTTCTTTTGATTGGGTTTATAAAAACTTACCAGCAGCAAATGAAGATTCACAGTTAAAGTATTCATTGGGCACACCTCAGCAGGTTTAGCACCAACAATAGGAGCCATTAATTTTTTTAGCTCTTTATGATAAAACATCCATGGCGTATCACCTTCAAACCATCCTTCAACTGCAAAGTTTTGCCAGTTGTCTAGTTGCTTGCCGAGCACTTCACGGGCAGATTTAGGCTGCAGGCCCAATGAATTGCCACATAGATATATAAATGGTTTGCCATTATGCTGAGGAAAGAGGAATTCTTCCCGCAAAATGTGCAATGGATCCTGTTCATCCATTTCTGCAGCAAATGATCGTGTATTTTCAAAATTCATGTCTTCAAATATCCATAAAAAACTATCCTGTGCAAATAGGGAATACAAATTTATTCTACTTTCTAATCATATAGTTAAGAAATAAATTACCACTGTAATACGCGATCGCATAACGTGAGCAGCGCGCAGTCTGCAAAACGTTTCAAATACCTGATTGCTATCCTTGATTTTAAACTAGAGGACAGTGATCCTGGAACTTATCTTCAAGATATACGGCTGGTAAATACAAGAAATGGAAAAGTATTTTACGACAAGACAGTCTATAAGTTTCTAGAATTGACTAGCTTTGATAAACAGGAAGAATATTTGGTAAACAATATCGATAAATGGGTGTTTCTACTAAAGAATATGCACCATTTACATACCCCTCCTAAATTTATCGATGAAGGAGTATTTAAAAAAGTTTTTAATGTTGCTGTAATGAGTAAATTAACAAAGGAGGAACGTATGTTATATGAAAGAGATTCAATCAGGAAGTCTGATTATGAAGGCGGATTTGCCTATGCAAGAGAACAAGCTTTTAATGAAGGTGAACTGAAAGGGGAATTGAAAAAATCCTATGAATTTGCCAGGGAAATGAAAAGTGATGGGTTTTCTACATCTCAGATTCTAAAATACACAAAGCTTACTACTGAAGCAATTGAGAACTTATAACATCCGCTTTCAACTTATTAAAATACCAATATTTAAATGAAAATACACCAGCAATCCTTACGTCTGCGGGAAAGAAGACGCGGCTTCCACCTCATCACAGCAGACATTGTTGAATCCTTCCCACAGATCAATCAGATAAAAACCGGCATCTGCCAGGTTTTCATCCAGCACACTTCCGCTTCTCTAAGCATTAATGAAAACGCAGACCCAACCGTAAGGCATGATTTTGAAATGTATTTCAATAAAGCCGTACCAGAAAATGATCCAGACTACCTTCACGATGACGAAGGATCAGACGATATGCCAGCTCATCTTAAAGCAGCCATGTTAGGCTCATCCGTTATGATTCCAATTAATAATGGCCGTTTAGCCCTGGGCACCTGGCAAGGAATCTATCTCTGTGAACATCGAAACTATGGTGGATCTAGAGATCTGATGATTACAGCCTGGGGAGAATAATATGCGGAGATAATAAATACATCAGTCATAAAGAAATAATATTACTTTCTTTTGCAATGAAAATGTGACATAAACATACAAGTTATTAGTGATTTGAATATATTTGGCGGCCGAAAGGCTACAAACCATATTTAATATCAGCCATATCCTATCAGTGAATACCGTATTCCCACGGAACTGATTAATATAAAAACAAATAACTCCTATGAAGAAAATTGTTGAGGTAAAATCAAAGGCAGAATTAGCAGCTTTTATTGATTTTCCACATGAGCTATACAAAAACGACCCATACTATGTGCCAGAATTATTTATCGCACAAAAAGATCTGCTAACCACCCATCCTTTTCATAAACACTCCTCTCTTCAAACCTATTTACTTTACGATGGAGACAAGATCACCGGTCGTATTGCCGCCATATTAAACAACAACCATAATTCATTTAACGGCAAAAACGAAGGCTTTTTTGGCTTCTTCGATTGTATCAACGATCAGGAAAGTGCAAATTTACTAATTGCAACAGCAGAAAAATGGTTAAATGAAAAAGGGGTAGACAAAATCTTAGGCCCAACAAACTTTTCTACAAACGAAGCATGCGGGCTGTTGATTAAAGGCTTCGATTCACCACCAGTAGTGATGATGACCTATAACTTCCCCTACTATATTGATTTATTAGAAAATGCAGGTTTTAAAAAGAACGTAGATCTTATTGCCTGGAGATTTGAAGGCGAAGCCTACGATGACCGCTCAGTAAAACTACTTGATCGTTTACAAGAACGTCTTACCCGCAGCCGCATCACCATTCGTAAGATCAATATGAAGAAATTCAAAGAAGAAGCCGATGGTCTGCGCGAAGTCTACAATAAAGCATGGGATAAAAATATGGGCTTTGTGCCATTAAACAACGAAGAATACGATTACCAGGCTAAGGATCTGAAAATGATCTTAGATGCAGACTTCTGTTATCTTGCAGAACAAGATGGTAAAATCGTTGGTTTCGGTGCTGCTATACCTGACATCAACCAAATCCAGAAAAAGATTCCAAAAGGAAGACTATTGCCATTTGGGATCTTCAAGTTACTTTTCGGGCTTAAAAAAGTTACCGGAATCCGGATCCTGCTTTTAGGCGTGGTAGAAGGATACCGTAAACTCGGTATTGAAGCCTGTTTATATGGAAACATCATCAAAACCTACAAAGCGAAAGGTTTCAAATACGCAGAAGCCTCATGGACATTAGAGCACAACGACTTAGTAAACAATGCTATTCGTGCCATCAAAGGCGATCCATACAAAACCTACAGGATTTATGAAAAACCCTTAGACAAAACAAAAACAACGTAGTCATCTTACACAAAACAGGAATTAGCTGCATGCTAAAACATGCAGTACAAAAACAGGTAGCATTCTAAAAAAATGCTGCCTGTTTTTGTACCCAGCAACCACAGCCACTATCCTCTTTAAATGAGGTAAATACCATTCAAATCCGTATCATTGTACTGTCAATGTTACATTTACCTAAAATTCTACAGATCCAATAAATGACAACCCACATTAGCCGTTCTACTACCTTTAAACAGGCATTTCTTTCCCTGTTCCTCTGCTTCATTTTTTTCGGCCATACAGCCAATGCTCAGCGTACAAGAAAAGCAGATAACCAACCCGTCAGTACAGCAGACAAAGAAAACATGAATTATCTTGCAGACTCCACCGTACTTAACCGCGGTGACTTCTACATGCGTCTGGAAAAAGTATTTGAGACCATCAACCAGGTAAAAGTTGTAACCAGCTCATTTTACAAATTAGCGGCCATACAAAAACATTTAACCCAAGACGAAGCTGCAATCAAGCTCTTAAAAGAAAGACTGTCCCAAAGCGAGCGCACCCTCAATCTGCAAAACCTGCAGATGTACCAAACCCTGTTAGATGAGCTAGAGACAAACAACGATGACTGTTTAAAAGACCTTCAAAGTTACGACCAAGACCTCAATGAGATGAAATCTCAAGTTTTAAAATTACGAAGTGACACCGTTTTAATCAAAATATTCAGAACAGACTCCCTTCGTACCATCTTTAAGACACAGCTCACAGAAATTAAAGAAAAGAAAGTGATCATGGACAGCCTTTTTAAGTCCAACACCAACATCATCAATAATCTTCAAGCCCGTACATCATCTAACATCATCAATGTAAAAGAGCTGATGTACCTTACTGACAGCCAGCTAAAATCTATCAGTGTAAAAGCATTTGGCAAAGAAAAACGATACCTATGGGAATCCCCTTCAAAATCAGGAAAGCGCAGCATTGGTTTTCGTCGTTTTATTGACAGTGAGCAGCAGATTTCTCAATACTACTTTGTTTATACCCGCAGCAGCAGAGCCCTGCTGCTATTTACCGGACTCGTATTTTTCTTTTGGGTCTTCTTCAATTATAAAAGTTTAAGGCAACGCGATAAGCTAAATGCAGTAGATTCATTCGACTTTTTATACCTCCGGCCAAAGCCATTTTTAATAACAATAATCTTTATTCTTACCCTTGCTCCTGTTTTTGATATGCTTGCCCCAGCATTATATATCGAACTGGTTCATGTGATGCTGGCAATCGCCCTCACCACTTTATTATTTAAAAGACTTGAAAGACCAGTATTTATCAAATGGTGCATATTTGTATTATTACTTATTGCCCCAATAGTACTCAGGTTATTAGGCATGCCGCCAAGATATCAGCGCTGGTTATTATTAATCTTTAGTATCGTCTCTGCCGGCTTCGGACTAATCATGTATACTAAACTTAAAAAACTAGCAGGCGAACAGCGGATACTACTTACCGTAGGCACCATCTATATCCTATTCAACATCGCAGCCATCTTCTGCAATTTATTCGGACGGTTTACCTTAACACAGATCTTTTACACGACAGCAGTTAGTGCATTTTTACATGCGGTATCCTTAATGATCTTCGCAGGTATGATCTCAGAAGCATTTCTTTTACAGATCAAAAGCACCAGGATCAGAAAACATTACCCGGAACATTTTGACTGGCAGCCCGTTCGTAAAAGTTTAAAAGGAATGCTTGGCATCTTAGTTTTTCTCATCTGGCTCACGTTATTCCTGGTCAATTTAAATATATTTAACGAACTATACGAAAACACATTAGCTATCCTTACCGAAAAAAGAACTATAGGTTCATTAAGCTATACCCTTGGTGGAATAGTATTATTCCTGATCATTATCTGGACGGCTAATTTTCTGCAAAAATACATCGCATACTTCTTCGGCGACACCGGCGATGACTCATTAGATGACAACAAAGGAGAACGCTCTAAATTAATCGTGACCAGGCTAATCTTGTTAGTTGGTGGTTTTCTATTAGCAGTTGCCGCATCCGGTCTTCCCATTGATAAGATCACCGTCGTGCTTGGCGCATTAGGTGTAGGTATTGGATTAGGTTTGCAGAACATTGTGAGCAATTTCGTATCCGGGATCATCCTGATCTTTGATAAGACTTTACGTATTGGCGATACGGTAGAACTCAGTGATAAAAAAGGCAGGGTAAAAGAAATTGGGATCCGTGCCAGCACATTACTAACTGATGACGGTGCAGAAATCATTATTCCAAATGGCTCTATTTTATCTAACAACATTATCAACTGGACACTTACCAATAACCAGATGCGGATTTTTATTGAATTTGGTATCACTAAACCCTTCCCAAAAGATGAAGTGATCCAAATCATTGAAGAGACCATAGCTGCGAATGATAACATATTCATCAATAAAGAACCTAAAATCTTCATTAGCCCTAAAAATAAGACCACCAGCAGCGTTAAAATCTATTTTTGGTGTAAGGACATCTCTCAGGCAGAAATGACCAGGAGCAGCATTAATGCCATCATATTTGATGAGTTAGAAGAAAAAGGAATTGAAATAGTTTAACAATCAATTTTACAGTTTTAATTATTTCATTCGATTTGCTATTTAATGAAATGCATCTGGATACAGCGTAATTTGAGGCAGCACGAAATAAAAGCACACCTGCTCAAACTACAGCAGAAGCCTACTATAAAATAGTTAGACCCGTACTTATCTTAGAATACTAGAATCAGATTTTAGTATTCCAATATAAGTACGGGTCTTGCTTTTATCTTAATAATACCTAAATAAATGTCCCTTAAAATAAATCAGAATCTGTAAATCTCCAATTCAACTCAACAATAAATAATAACAAACAATTAAACTATATAATCAATATATACATTTTGAAATACAACACTTTATGAGATTAATACTATCAAATGATAAGTACTATATTTTATCATTTATCAACTTTCCCTCACTGCTAAACTTAAGATCCCTACCGCTTCCTCCAGCTCCTCCACCGTTAAATTTCCAAAACCCAGGCGCATTGCTGTAAAACTTTCCGTCTGATACAACAACTCCTGCGGCAGGTGCAAATTCCGTTTCATACAATTTTTACTAATCCGCATTAAATTAAGTTTCGGGTTCCATCTCGTCCATACCGACAAACCACCCGGTGGAGAAACAAAATCCAATTCTCCCCCCAATTCCCGCTGCAACAAACCAGTAAATATATCTCTACGCTCCTGATAAATCTTTACCGCCTTCTTCAAATGGCGCTGAATCTCCTTTTCCTCCAGTAGCTCAGCTAAAGCCTGCTCCATCAACATATCCCCCTGCCTGTCGACCAACCTTCTAAACTTAGCCATCTCAGCAATTAAGTTTTCAGGTGCAATCAAGTATCCGGATCGGAAACCAGGTGCTAATGACTTACAAAAAGAACCAATATACACCACCATACCATTCGTATCCGCACTCGCCAAAGGCAATACAGAATTACCATTATAATGGAAATCATAGTCATAATCATCCTCCAAAATGATAAAACCATACCTAGCCGCCAACTGTAAAAGCTCAACTCTTCTTGCCGCACTCAAAGTCACTGTAGTTGGATAATGATGATGCGGAGTCAAATATAACATCCTAATCTTTTTATACTTACATAGCTCACGTATAGCATCAACAGAGATGCCATCCTCATCTACCGGCACCGAAATAATTTTTCCACCACACTGCTGAAAACACATATTAGCCAGGTAATAACTCAAGTCACCTACAATCACCAAATCACCCTGCTCAATCAGCATACTGGAAGCCATATAGATACTCATGTGAATCCCCCTGGTAGTCAAAATATTATTCTTAGTAATATGCAGCCCCCGCGTATTGTTCAAATACAGCGCAAGCGTTTCTCTAAAAAACTCATTCCCCTCCACATGCGAATAACCAAAATGCCTGTAATTCGTCTTACTCTTTAAAATTCCTCCATAAACCTTAGACAATCTGTCTAGCGGCAACAACCGGATATCAGGCAAACCATCATTAAACTCTAGTCGTGAAGATGGATTTACCTTCAGCGCGTCCAGTAAAATACTCTGTTTAAAGCTATATCCGGTCTTCTGGGGATAACTCGTTAGGATCTTCTCATCATACACCTGTAAAGGTGTGTAGGCAACCGGAACCTTATTCCTTACAAAAGTCCCTTTATTTGGCCTGATTTCCGTCCAGCCCTGCGCATCCAGCTCATCATAAGCCGCAATAATAGTCTTTCTATGCACTTCCAGGTCTATTGACAAACTTCGGGTGCCAGGAAGTTGAATTCCATTCAGCAACACGCCACGCTGAATCGCATTAATCATCTGATGGGCTATCTGAAGATAAACCGGACGGTCTAATGACCGGTCAATACGGATTACACTTTTAAAGGGAATTTTAACCGGACTACTCATAAACTACAAACTGGTACCATTAAACTATCCGGCAAGATAATACTTTTGACCAAACAAAATGAAACAATGGAATTAGAAGAGCTACTAACCCAGATCGTAAACAACGATCAAACCCATGCCCGCTTCCTCAATACGCTGTCTTTACAAGAAAACATAGGCGCCAGGAAAATCTCTGCTAATGAAAGGCCGGAGACCTCTACCTACATGGTTTTAAAACACGCGGCAGAAGAGCACCGTCACGCCTTCTACTTAAAGAAGCAAATTCTAAAACTAGAAAAAGTACACTGTCCAACCTATCAGCCAGAATACCTTCTGGCACCCATCAGCAGCAAACACTATCTTCACAAATTAGATATGATCACCAGTAGATATCTACAAAATCATATGAACCTCAACCCTATACAACTTAAGTTTGCAGCCTATCTGTTAGTCACTTATGCGATAGAAGTAAGAGCAGACTTAATTTATCCCATTTACCAGGAAGTACTCAGTAAAGCAAATAGCAAAGTCAGTGTCCGGTCTATCATCATAGAAGAACAAGGCCATCTGGAAGAAATGACTTTACAGCTAATCAACTTTGATCCGCAATGGGAGATGCATGCAAAAGAGATTATCGCTATTGAAGACCAGCTCTATACAGACTGGATCAAAAGTCTTTCAAACGCCATTAATATTAATTAAAAATATTATTTTTTTCTTGTAAAAGAATTTCATCGGTCGGTATTATAAAATTTGTTTATATATTTCTTACTAAAGCACTAAAATGCAAACTTTAGTATTCAAAACATCCTCAAACCAACCCAGCTAAACGCAGTCGGAGTTATGAACCACACAAAAGCACACATAAGTATTAGCAAATCAAATCATTGAGGTGAAAAAAGGACAAACAAGCAGCAACAAAAAGAAACAATCTCAACCGTTGAAACCTGTGAACAACAAGTTTCATAACCGCAACAATTTAATCTATGAAAAACAATGCTCATAAAACAATGCAAGAAAAACTGGCATTAAGAGTAGAAGAAGGCACTTTTCGTAATCTACCAAAAGAAAATACTTTATATGACTTCAGCTCTAATGATTACTTAAGCTTTGCACGCTCCCCTGAGTTAAAAGAAAAAATTAGGGAAGAATTACAAAAACACCCCAAACATCTAAACGGATCCACCGGGTCCAGGCTTCTAACCGGCAATTCAAAATTTGCAGAAAAGCTCGAAAAAGAGATCGCAGGACACCACCGGTCAGACAACGGCCTCATCTTCACTTCTGGATACGCAGCCAATACGGCCCTCTTCTCTTCTGTACCGCAAAAAGGAGACACTATTATTTGCGATGAATACATTCATGCTTCCGTCATAGATGGAGCAAGATTAAGCTTTGCCACCAGAAGAAGGTTTAAACACAACGACCTGGAAGACTTAGAAAAAAAGATCCAGCAGAGTACAGGTGTTTGCTTTGTAGCCGTAGAAAGTGTATATTCTATGGACGGAGACCTGGGCGATTTAATTAATATTGCAAAAATATGCGTCAAATACGGTGCACAACTGATTGTAGACGAAGCGCATGCTTTCGGCGTATGGGGCACCGGGTTAGTAGATTTGCTCAACATCCATCATGTCATATTTGCCAGGGTAATCACCTTTAGCAAAGCCTTAGGCCTGCATGGCGCCATCATACTTGGTAGCACGGAGCTCAAAGATTTCCTTATTAACTTTGCCAGGCCCTTCATCTATAGCACAGCACCACCCTTCTCTTTTCTTGTTGCTGTACAAGTTGCCTATAAACACCTTTTAGAAAATCCTCAGTTTCAACACACACTACAATACAAATCAACGCTGTTTAAGGCCAATATGCCCGCGCAAACACAACTACGCAGCACACTCAACCCATCTGCTATCCAATGCATATTTCTAGACGGCAATGAACAAGTACTTCAAATGAGCGACCTGTTACATTCCAGAGGGTTTGATGTGATGCCTATACGCAGCCCTACCGTTCCAGCAGGAAAAGAAAGACTGCGCATCTGCTTGCATACACACAACAGCGATAGGGAAATACTCTCCCTATGTAAAAATATTTCAGAACTAAGCTCATCAAACACATGAGAAACAAACCACTATTCATCACCGGCATAAGCACATACGTTGGAAAAACAATAGTATCTGCAGTATTATGTGAACAGCTAAAAGCCGATTATTGGAAACCTGTACAATCAGGTGATCTCCATGATACTGATAGCAGCAAAGTAAAAGAACTGATTAGTAATCCAGAAACAGTTATCCATACGGAAACCTATAAGTTACAAATGGCCGCCTCTCCTCATAAATCTGCCAGAGCAGAAGGTATCCAGATCAAATCCTCAGACTTTAATCTTCCGGAAACAGATAACCAGCTCATCATTGAAGGCGCAGGCGGATTATTTGTCCCGCTCTCCAATGATTTTATGATGAGCGATCTCATTACACAGTTTCAGGCAGAAGTAGTTTTAGTTACCCGTAGCTACCTGGGCTGCATCAACCATACGCTGCTTTCGCTCCATGCCCTAGCCTGCTATAACATTCCTTTAAAACACGTAGTGCTCAATGGAGATTTTGATGAAGACACCAGAGACATTCTTTTACATCATATTCCTAAAACTGCCACATGGAGTATTCTACCAGAATTTGCAAATCTTAATAAAGCAACTATCTCTTTGTCACCAGAGCAATTAACTTAATTTATTTAAACAATTACTTTATGAACAACCAAGCTATCCGCAACAACTGGACTATCCAGGAAATTGAATCTATCTATCATCAACCCTTGCTAGAACTTGTATACCAAGCCGCCACTATTCACAGAAATTGGCATAAGGCCGATGAAGTTCAAGTTTGCACCTTACTTTCTATCAAAACAGGAGGCTGCACTGAAGACTGTTCCTACTGCGGACAAGCTGCACGTTATCATACGGGCATTAAAGTAAAATCCCTCATGTCCAAAGAAGAAGTAGTCGCTATCGCACAGCGGGCAAAAGACGCAGGCTCCTCCCGCTTCTGCATGGCCGCAGCCTGGAGAGAAGTTCGGGATAACCGCGATTTCGATAACATTCTGGAGATGGTAGAAGGTGTAAATGACCTCGGCCTGGAAGTATGCTGCACGTTAGGCATGCTCACTGAATCACAAGCAGAAAGATTGCAAAACGCAGGTTTATATGCCTACAACCACAATCTAGACTCTTCCAAAGACTACTACAAGGAAATCATCAGCACCCGCACATTCGACGATCGTTTAGACACCTTAAAACACGTTCGTAAAGCAGGCATTACCGTTTGTTCTGGCGGGATCATTGGGTTAGGAGAAACACATGAAGACCGGATCAATATGCTCCATACCTTAGCCACCTTACCAAAACATCCAGAATCAGTTCCGGTAAACGCATTAGCCCGCGTTAAAGGCACTCCATTAGCAGACCTTCCAAAAGTAGATTCATGGGAAATTGTCAGGATTCTCGCTACAGCGAGAATCCTAATGCCAAAATCTATGGTCAGGCTCAGTGCAGGACGTGCAGAAATGAGCACCGAAGAACAATCCTGGTGTTTTATGGCCGGTGCCAATTCCATCTTCACCAGCGAAAGTGAAGAACTACTTGTCACCCCAAATCCCCGGTTAGACGATGACCGTAAAATGTTTAATTTACTAGGGTTAAAACCTATGGTAAAAGCAGAAATTGTTCAACCAACCCCTACGATATGACCTTAACAAATAGAGATGCTAAGAACATCTGGCATCCTTACACACAGCAACATAAAGCTAAACCACCCATCCCAATCATAAGGGGAGAAGGCAGTTACTTATACGATGAACAAGACCGCAGATATATCGATGCGGTCTCTTCCTGGTGGGTTACCTTGCATGGTCATTCTCATCCTTTCATCGTAGATCGCGTAGTTGCGCAACTTCGAAAATTAGATCAAGTCATCTTTGCCGGCTTCACTCATGAACCTGCCATCGAACTGGCAGAAAAACTATTGGAGATTCTGCCAGCCAATCAGCAAAAGGTTTTTTATACAGACAACGGATCCACCGCAGTAGAAGTTGCACTTAAGATGTGTGTTCAATACTGGTTCAACAAAGGTCTCAAAAGAAACAAAGTTATCACCTTTTATAATGGGTATCACGGCGATACTTTTGGTGCAATGTCTGTTAGTGGCAGAAATCCATGGACCGCCCCTTTTGATTCTTTCCTTTTTGAAGTCGTATTTATTGACACTCCAACAGCAGACAATCTCGATATACTCAAAGATCAGATCACCGCGCACGCACACGATCTGGCTTGTTTCATTTACGAGCCCTTAGTTCAGGGATCTGCCGGAATGTTAATGTACAGTGCATTAGCACTAGATGAGTTAATGGCACATTGTAAAAGTTGCGGAGTCCTGATGATCCAGGATGAAGTTTTTACAGGATTTGGGCGTACCGGTAAAAACTTTGCAGCAGACCATTTAACCACCAAGCCAGATCTGATGTGTTTCTCCAAAGGCTTAACCGGTGGTACTATGCCTTTAGGTATTACTACCTGTACAGAACAAATTCACGATGCTTTCCTTTCAGAAGATAAGTTAAAGACGCTGTTTCATGGCCATTCTTTCACTGCCAATCCTTTAGCCTGTACCGCAGCAATTGCAAGTATAGAATTGTTAGTTCAAAAAGAAACGCAACAAAATATCAAGCGGATTTGCCAGAAACATCAGGAGTTCTATATCAGGATCGCCAACCATCCTAAACTCAAAGACGTTAGACAAACAGGCACTATTATCGCTATGGAATGGAAAACCGAATCCGGAACCTCCTACTTCAATGAGTTGCGAAACCAGTTATATGAATACTTTTTAGAGAAAGGGATTTTAATGCGCCCATTAGGCAATGTGATTTATATCTTGCCACCTTACTGTATTAGTGATCAAGATTTGGACTATATCTATGAACAGATTGAAGAATCACTCGCAGTATTCTCTACAAAGCCAGTATTAATATAAAAATGCATTTGTAGAGCTTAGATAGTAATTTCAGAAACGATACCGCTTAAATAACACAACCGAACAAATGCTGTCCGGTTGTGTCCCGGTGATGTAAATAGATTTTTTAGCCATAAAATTAGGAAACCGGCATCAGCCGGTTCCCAGGGTTCACATAGGTAGTACTTAAAACTAATATTTGGCTTGCATTCCTTCGATACTAATAGACTTAAAATGGGCTCCTGTAGAAATTCCGCCATTCCAGTCAAGCGATAGATATTGAGTTGTTTGTAAGATCCTCATTGTTTCGCCCGCCTTAGATACAGCCCTCAGGGTAGTAAGCCTTCTGCCCTTTCTCATCGGATCAACAGTTAAGACAATATTTACCCCTTCAACAAATTTATCTTTATCAATCGCTTTAAAATCATACATGTCATTTATAAATATGCGGCCCATGTATACACCAATCTCTATGCTCTTTTGATAGGCCCTCTGCTGATCTTTAATAGCCAGATAAACTTTAGCCACATTCAAATCATCTTCCGGATCAATAAATTTTGCATACTGTAAGCACAAAGACACAGAAAATGGATGATCCTGAGAAACATTCATGATTTTTTCTTCAACTTCTAATAATGGTTTCCATTCTTTAAAAAATGGAGTAAATTGATCCGTAACTAAGTAATTCTGGTTATCAACAAGTGAATCCTCATTGGGAATTATTTTTCCATCAGCAGACATTTTTTTATTTGGAGATGATAATGGATCATTTTCAGACATTGGCAGATGTTTAGATGAATTTATTATTTGGTTTCACTTATATAGTATAGAAATACACATCAATGTCCTATAAGAAATAGAAATTTTTCTAAGCATATAAAAATGTTGTAGACGGAAATTTAAATTATGATTCTGGAAATGAGCCTTATCGCATCTGCTTTTAATAAGATTACGCTTATTATAAATGCAAATGATATAAATAATTATACACTCCGGCAGTCCAGCCCATCATTTTATGCGCAGTATATTCATCATCATTGATCGTCCCGTCCAATTTATACTTCTCATAAGTAAAACCAGGCAATCTTTTAGCTGGTGAATCCTTTTTAGATGATACAGGTAATTCATAATTCTTAGCAATCAGCAACATATATTTATCTGCTATAATCTTCGCTTCTTTTTTATAACCATAATTTAGCAATCCATCTACCGCGATAAGTTGCATTGGCGCCCAAACAGAAAGACATCCCCATTGATAATTTTCATCTTTACTCCCCGCAATCGTAGTCGTTAATCCATAAGGCGTTTCAAAATTTCTCAAATTTGTCATTACCCTTTTAGCTTGATTTGCAGAAGCAATTCCTGCCCAAAGAGGCTGTAAAGTTGTAACCGCAGCAACTTTACTTCTTTTTAGGGTAACGTAATTAAAATCATAATACATCCCTGTCTTCTCCTCCCAGCAATATCTATTGATCAATACTCTTCTTGCCTGAGCAAGCCTGCTCCATTCAGATTTAGCATTAGGATTAAGTTGCTTACTTATCCAATCCATATTCCGTTCCAGGCAATAGAGAAGACAATTTAAATCAACCGCGATAAAATCAGGACAGTTACCTTCAAACCGCATGGTAAAATCCATTCCAGTTTCCGCTTCAGCAGCATATCTTGATGCAATAATACATTTCTGTTCATCATTTATATTCTTATCAAAACCGAGTCTTTTAGCAACTTCCTTATACAAATCAATTAATTCCTGTTTTGAAGCATGGTGGCTAAATCGCTGTAAGCCTTTAATTTTAGTCTGATGATTTTCTATAGTCCCAGGCCCCTGTCCAGTCCAGAATTCATATTCCTTTTTGAGAATCGGATAGGCATAAGCTAAAAATTTGATATCTTTTTCAGCCTTAAAAATATCTCTAACCATTACCGAAAGATAAGGAGGCTGAGAACGGTTCATCCCCCAAGTTGTAATTGCAGCATTTGGCATATAGCCGAAACGATCTACAATATCTAATATATTTAAGGTGTTTTCTTTTGCAAGTTGTAGTTTACCTGTTGCAATCAAACCTTTATTGATAAAAAAAGTATCCCAATAAAACATGACAGGATCATTTTGAAAAGCAGGTATAAAAGTGTTTGGAAAATCTTTACTTTTCAACGCCTGGCTTTCCCATCTATTAGTGATTACTGAATCTATTGTATGATAATCATAGTTCAATCTAGATTCTGATTTAAGTTGTCCGTAGATATTATTGAATGTAAATAGAATTATAACAGTTGCCGTTAGAGATTTAATTTTAGTTGGTTTAATCATATTAGAAGTATCTTTCTATGATTGTATAGAATACATAGATAATCTCCTAACTGGAATAAGGTTTATTATAACGCAGACACAAATTTTGAATTTATGGATCATATGCCCCTATTTTATTGCCTAAAAGCAATTTAAATTAGAATAAAAAAGGGGTTATGAAAGTAGTTCTAAAAATAGTCTTGATCTTAATCGTAGTTGCCCTAGTTGGCGACTGCTGTAAATACTTATACAAAATAGGAACAGCACCAGATCCGCATCGTTCCAGCAATCCTTTTTCAGTATCAGCGTCAAATTACCGTAAGTAATTTAAATCCTTATCCATGATGGCAATCCAATAGCATCAGACAAATAAGTAAGATCTTGATCATGATACCACTTTTTAGGAGCAATAACGATCTTTTGAGCAGAGTTTGATAGATAAGAACCCCACCAGCTAAAACTGCTGTTAGCCAAAATAAAATGCTTACAGTCACTCATCACTTTCATTTCAATCAAATCCTTTTCAGAAAATCCAGTATCATTGATTACACTAGAGATATTTGTTCTTTCATCCGGGCTTAACAACCCGTTAAAAAGCCGATCTGCCGCATGAGCATCATCACTGAAAACGTAAAAATGTGGGTTCTTTAATTTTGATTTCATGATCGATATCGCCTCTTTATAATACCCAGCTTCACAAATGCCATGCACCTTCATCGTTTCAGGCAGGACATAATCACCACGCCGCACATGAATACTTACATTCTCCTGATCATCATCTAGAAAACCGTTTCTTATACTTAAGCTCTTATAGTGACGGTTCAAAAAATCTTTTACTTCATTCTGAATGAAACTCGCATATTGTAAAAAGTAAAACTCATCCTGATAATAACCATCCAATATGGCCGCCTTTATTTTCACCTCAGTAAGCGCAGAAATAATCGCATCCTTCGGGAATCTATCAGAAATGGCAATCCCATTACCAATTTGATAAAGGGCATTAAACTTATTAATAGTCACCTCATCAGTAATTTGATAATGCTTTAAAGAAGCTAGTTTGAAATCCCTGGGTATGAAGTTTAAGGGATTAACCGTTAAATAAGTCAAATCAAAAAATAGCTCATCCTTTTTGAGCAATGCCACAGCCCTTCCAAAGGCATATTGAAACAGCTGGTTACCTAACCCGCCTTTTAATCTTACAATAACCATAAAATCTATCTTATTCATAAAAGGAGTTCAGCATACTTGCTGAAGCTTATCATTCCTTTAATTTAAGATAGATATTATCAAACCGCTGTTAAGGGGTCAAATGTCACAATCATCAACTCAAAACATCAAATCATTTAATATTTTACAAAAGAAAAACTACCATTCTCAAAATGAACACCAATCAAACTAATTTCAGGATTTAAGACATTTAATAAAGAAAAACCCTAACTGATAATAAAGAAAAATCCTAATTGATTATCATTTAGATATAAATCTGATTTACTGCTAATCATTTACCAACTGATAAGTTTTTCCTTTCATCGTTTTAAAAGACACCCTATAACCATCCGCTACTTTAACACCTACACTATTCAACCCAGTCACCTTCAAAGGCACTTTACTCTGCACAATACACTCTTCACCAGCCAAAGATTTAACAGACGCAGCAATCAGCTTTCCTTTATCCCAATTCATTGAAACTTCAAAACCTCCTCTTGTCCTCAATCCCTTTACACTACCCGTATTCCAAGCATTAGGTAAAGCAGGCAATAAATCAATATATCCCAAATGGCTTTGTAAAAGCATTTCTGCCATACCAGCAGTACCCGCAAAATTACCATCAATCTGAAAAGGCGGATGCGCATCAAAAAAGTTCGGATAAGTCCCGCCCCCTAAAGCACTTCCATTACTAGTTTCTACATAATTTAATAAATCCCGAATCAGCTTATACGCATGATCACCATCTCTTAACCTGGCCCACCAGTTAATTTTCCAAGCCTTACTCCAGCCCGTTCCATCATCTCCCCTAATCTCCAGTGTAGTTTTAGCCGCCTTAAAAAGATCGGGTGTCAGTGGCGAAATCTCTTTACCAGGATACAATCCAAACAAATGAGATATATGACGGTGATGCACATCCGTTTCCTCAAATTCTTTAGACCATTCCAAAATCTGTCCCCGGCTGCCCATTACCATAGGTAGCAACTTTGCCCTTTTCATCAGCAATGTATCTCTAAAAGCAGCATCTATTCCTAACTTATCAGCAGCACTAATCACATTATCAAATAAATCTCTAATGATAGACATATCCATCGTAGTGCCAACAGAAACCCCTTGCTCCCTTCCAAGGCTATCTTTAAATAGATTTTCTGGTGTAGTAGAAGGTGCAGTAACCAAATACCCGTTTTGATCTTCAATCAGCCAATCGAGACAAAATTCTGCCGCCCCTTTCATTACAGGATATGCTTTTTGAGAAAGAAAATTCAGATCTCCAGTATATAAATAATGCTCATACAAATGTCTTGACAGCCAGTTACCTCCCATTGCCCAATTCGCCCAAACAGGATCGCCCTTCCCTTTATCACCCACAGGATTACTAATCGCCCAGATATCAGAATTATGGTGTGCCACCCAACCTTTAGCGCCATAAAATCCCTTCGCAGTTTCCTTTCCGGTTTTAGACAACTCTTGTATGAAATTCAACAGCGGCATATGCATTTCAGAAAGATTAGTCACCTCCGCAGGCCAGTAATTCATTTGTGTGTTAATATTAATCGTGTAATTAGAGCTCCAGGGTGCTCTAAGTTCTTTATTCCAGATTCCCTGTAAATTAGCAGGAGGCCCACCTGGTCTGGAAGATGAAATCAACAAATATCTCCCGAATTGAAAATACAGCGTTTCCAATCCAGGGTCATATGCACCTTTAGCATAGGCCTTCAAACGCGCATTAGAAGGCAACAAAACATTTGCATTCTTACCCACCGTATCTTTAATTTGAAATGATACTCTTTTAAAGTATTGCTGATAATCAGCAACATGGTTATTATACAATTGCGAATAAGGCTTTTTAACAGCCTTATTAATAAAACCAGCAGCAATCTTATTTTCATCTTTCCCCTGGCTATCCGGACATTTATCAAAGCCATTAAAACTGGTAGCAGCACTCACGTATAAATACACCTCAGTTGCATTCTTCACCCTAATTTCCGAATCAGCGCCTACAGAAACAGATCCATCCGTCAGCTTTGCGCGAATCCTATATTGAAAACGCATGCCATTACATCCAGACGTATCACCATAAACTACTGGCTCTGCCCCTTTAGGGTTATAATAGGATGGATTTACCTGTGTCGGTGCTTTTCCGCTCAATATAATTTCATTTTTCCCTGCGGCTTTCAAACTATATTTAAGTAAACTTTTTGCAGAAACACTAAAGTTCAATGCCTTTTTTTTACTGGCGGATAACCTGATCACCATTACTTGATCAGGCGCAGAAATAAACACTTCTCTTTTATAGCTCAGGCCATTTACGGTAAAAGACGTACGTGAAACCGCCTGTTGTAAATCCAGTTCCCGGTGATAGGCAGAAGGTTTCGCTCCTTTAAAATCCTGCTTAATCAAAATATCCCCTAATGGCAAATATGACTGCGAATAGTTTCCCTGCATCTTTTGCGTCAATAAATTAGCCTGCGTATAATCCTGATCTTTCAGTAAAGCCTTTCTGATCAAAGGAAGATTTTCCTTAGCATTAGGATTTACATTGGGTTTCACCGGTCCACCACTCCATAATGTACTTTCATTTAACTGCAACAGTTCTTCCTCTACACCACCAAAGACCATAGCGCCCAATTTTCCATTACCTAAAGGCAAGGCTTCAACCCATAGGTTAGCAGGTTGATCATACCACAATTTTAGCGGTGCTGTACTTTGTGCAAAAGCAATACAGCTTAACAGCGATAAAAAACTTGTAATGATTAATTTCCTCATTAAAATGATTTGTTATTTAAAATTTCTAATCCGATATTTAAATGTAATAAAAAAGTACCGGCAAAACCGCCGGTACTTCAATTGATAACAAACTATCGTTCAGCTAACAGACCTCAGCAGTGATTTAACATTATTCAATAATCAGCCAGGTACAACCATTAGCAGGAATACTTACCTCATACCATACATTCCCATCCTTATCTAAATTATAAGCACTGGCCTTTCCTTCCTTCTCTCTGATACTCGCCTTTTTAGTTAATCCCGTATAATATAGCGGCAACTTTATTTTTCTCTTCATCACTTCACCCAAAGGATTATAAACCATCATCATCCCTTTCTCTTTACTCTGCGGATTAACGTGTAAAATACCATCCCAATCCCTTCCATCAGGTCTGCGCACATGTACAACAGGCGAGTTAAGGATCATGCGGTATTTCTTATACCAGCTAATCACCCTAATCACCATATTCTTAGTTTCATCCGTATCATACAATCTTGGTCCGCGGTAACACGCCTGTACACCTGCCCCATAATACTGTGTCATTAACTGCTCATAAGCATATAAATGCTCATTAAGGGGTTCTAAAGTTGCAGCCGCACCGCCACCCTGATATTCTGTCAGAGGTACAAATCCCCAGCACATCGAACCATTCTTTTCCCAGGTACCATCAAATATATTTTGTCTGTTCAAGATAATCTGCTGCTCTCGTGGTAAAGAAAAATTAGCTTCCCTATAACCCAAAGGCATTTTATTAGAGCCATCCATAATATACCAATCCGGAGCATTCACATAAATACCATTTTCACTGCACCAGTGATATAATTCCTTTTGCAATTCTATCTGTGCCCATTGAGAATCCGCTAAGCCCGTATGACCGGGATGTTTAGTAGAAGCACACACATCTCCCGCATAAGGCCCGTCATTTTCAAAGATATCCATCCCAGTTCTTTTCAAAAACTGCTTCAGTTTACCGATATAAGCCAACCCCCATTTACTAGCCAAACAAGGTGCATGTCCATACATTGCATGTACATCAGCTTTACCCGTTTTAGGATCAATAATATCTTCCTCATCATTGATTTGCCTGCTAGAAAACAAAGAATAACAGCCCAAAATAATATTCTTACTATGAGCATAATCTACCAGCGATTTTATCTTAGAGATATTCGCCTCAGAAAGATCTTCCATATCCAGGCCACTTCCAAAACTCAAAATTATCCCCTCGTAACCCGTAGCTACACATTGGTCAATCGTAGTTTTAACTGTATCCGCATTCACACTAATCAAATGCATAAAAATAGGATTCTCTGTAGTCCAAGGTGCAATCTTACGGTACATGGCTCTTTGAATTAAACCATTTCGTTCCCGGTCATATCCATCAAAAAGCAATTCATTTGTCCTAATCGATTTAAAAGATTTACCAGGCAATAACACCACACCCGGTCCAATCGGTGGATACACCTCTAAGACACAAGGAGTAGTATTCGCATAATTCACTTGAGAAGGATAATTCGTATCCGCTTTCCAATGGGTTGTTTGGTCAGAGATCCTTGCATTCGTTGCATTATTAAACGCATAATTGCTTTCAATATATAAACCATGAGGTTTTTTCATTTGTTCTACAGATCCTACCACTGCAGACTCCTCTTCTGGCGTAGCCAATACCTCATTGATAACTTTATCTAAGGTAATCTTCTTCATCCCTTTATTCTCTACACTTAACCACTTGCAAACTAACGGAATACCATCATAGAGCTCATAGTTCACTTTTACTGTGATGCCTTTAAGCGCAGGCAAAGCAGATTCAAATAAAAAAGTAAGTATTTTTCCTGTAGGCTGCAGCTTATTCATCGCCCAACCTTGGGTCGGTTTCCAGTTAATGTAAGGAGTAACATCTGAAATGGCGTAAGATTTATATTGAAAATCCGCATGATTACTAGTAAAACCGTCAATCCATATTGTTTTCAGGTAAGCACGTTCCGGCTGACCATATAATCCACCTACACTGTATTCTATTCCGTTGATCGTGATTTTGGCTTCTGGACTTATTGCCCGGATTAACTGTTCACCGCTGCTTAAATTGGTAAAATCTATACAAGCAATATTTGGATGCAAACGAAAAGTTCGTTTCAGCAATCCGTTATCCAAAATGATGTCTTTATTATCCCCGGTACGGTAAACCGCAGCTTTAACTGTACTATTTTTGATCAGCCAGTCCGTCTCCTTAGTTTGTTCGCCCTGCTGTTTCCATACAGGCAATGTAGAAATGTGATTTTGCGCAAAGCTGAAAATCGCTTGAAATACCAGCGAAATAATCAGTAATTTTCTCATGTTTTTATATTTGGTTGCGCGAATATAGAGAGATAAATACTGAAATAAAAGACACTCAAATCACTATTAATTAACAGATTATAAGTAAAATGATTTAGCAACAGCAAAATAAAACAAATGAATTATTCTGATTCTCTCCAATATATTTTTTTCCAGCTATGATCACTGCGATCATTATTTTAATTAGCTATTCGCTACCAGAGACAATTTTGCATTCCAGTTATTTTGGCAAACGGGTAGCCCAAAACGGAAACCCTTTCCCCTCCTTCAAAAAATCTACAAACCAAGTTTCATCCGGAATAATCGTAGCACCCATTTTTTTCCTTAACAAACTAAATACACTTTGATCATGCCTATGGTCTATAAAATCTATATGCTGCGGAAAAATATGAAGTTCATCTGTAAATAGAAAAGATTTATTGCAAGCCAGATCATACCAAGTATCAATCAGTTTCATTGTACGTGCACATTTGCGAAAGAGCAGTACAGTAGCCATCAACTGATTAGAGTTAATCATATCCTCAGAAGATTTAAAGAAATCAAACAATGCGCGATAAGTATATTCATACTCTTTATGCGGAAGCTCAAAATCAATCGTTCCAGTTTTAGAAGCAGCTAACAAATCCAAATACTCTTCAAAGCGCTGGCGGCCATCCGGATTAATCATAGATCCTGCATCACAATAAACCAATACATCATTCCTTTCCATCTCGTCAAATACCGTCTTTAACAAATATGGTTTCCAAAGCCAGTACCCACCCCCTCTCTTTAAATCCAGCCTGCCTTCAACCTGTGCTCTAAATCCAGCATCAATATCTATAGGCGTGAAGATCCTTATTTCATCAAAAAAACCAGCAGCTAAAGCAGTTTTCTTTAAAAATGCCCGCTGCGTAGCAAAACTATCATTTCCATAAGTAACCAAATACTTTTTCATATACATTACTGTTTATAAGCGGTATGCTTATCATGCTTTCATTAGTATATATATTCTTTCAATTGTTATGAAGCTAACATGAACATTTTTATTCCGCTGTTTAAATGGGATGTTCATAATGGTTTCATCGATATAAAACCTCGTTAAAAATTACATCCTTTAGTTTTGTATACAAATTAAATTTGTTAAAATATATTCTCTTATTTACTGTAGAACGCGGTGCTGGTTCAGTGATAATCTGCTTAATATCATCAATCACAGAAGGGCTATCCAGGTCAATCTCCTTAAAAAAGCGGTCATCATAAATTTCTGCAATATTTGGCGCCCCATAATAAATAGGTACCGTATTACAAAGGACACAATCCACAAACTTCTCCGAGATATAGTTCTTCTCCCTGCTATTTTCAATAGCAATTGAATACTCATACGGCAGCAATCCCATAAATTTGTAATCCAAAGGCCCTTTAAAGCGTTTATCATCTATAGACAATCGTTTGCCATAAATATCTATATCCAGGTCCGAAGCTAATAGCTGGTTCATAAATTGGAGCCGCTTATCGTAAATCCCTTCACAACGGTGCAGATTAGAAATCACTATCGATAACTTCTTTTCCTTTTTCGTACCAGTTGCATAATGGTAAAAAGTTCGGTCAACTCTATCCTGATAAAACATCAGCGTAGGTGACTCTATCACTTCTCCTCCTAACTGAATATCATAAGTTGTTTCAAACAACTTTCTGTCATGCACCACAATAAGATCACTTCCTTCCAAAAAATCAGAAGGAACATGGCTTTTATTCCAGGAAGGTTTTTGAATGATAGTAATCACCTTTGCGCCAGGATGGATAATATCATCCGTCCTGTTAAAAACAACTGCATAATCATAATCCTCAGCAATAGTAAAATGTAAGCGGTTATCAGTAATTGCGTAGTTAGCTTTAAATCTTTTTAATAAACCTTCTGGAGTGTCATAGTCGGAGAAAAATTTGATCGTCATGCGCGTTAATTATTAATATTCAAGATAAGCATTCGCTAGAAGAGGAGAGCGGCTATCAGTTTTTTGAGACATTTGTCCATTTCATTTATTTTAACTGATTAACAGGTATCTCAAATACATGATCAGGACCCAATTGTTTATATGGTTCTTTATCTTCAAAATATGCACGATAATCTTCAATTTCAGATCGATAAACCTGGAAATCGTTACTCGGAATTCCATCATTATAATAATACAAGATCTGGTTGATAAATAGGCTCCTTGCATTACCGCACATTTCTATTATCGGATATAATAAAGCCGCATCGCCACATATTTTCGCATAACTATCTGAGTCATTAGGATCAGCCAGATCCGCTGGATCAAGAAGATGGAATAACCCCGCCAAACAAGTTCTAAAGTGAGAAACACCCCAATATTTACGAGAACTATAAATCACCTCGTCAGCAGGCAATCTTCTAGAATAACCAGCATATCCCCTTTTGTCCTGCTCCTTAGAAGCGTGCTGAGACCAAATCAGCCATCTTTCTGGTAGCTCCTGATAAGCTTCATAAATTACTTTCGCAGCATGTGTCGTATATAAATAATCATCTCCATCTACCACACCCACTATCGCATAAGGATCATTAACAAACCGCATTACACTATCATAAGTATTGCCACCACCATAAAATTTTTTCTTGTTTTCGATATAGATAATATCTCTTTCTTCATTTTTGATATAGAAGTCCCCTTCACCAGGATTAATGCCGAAAACATCTTTAACAATGTCCCCGGTTTTATCTGTAGACATATCATTTCTAATAATGATTGCCAGGTTATCAAATTCCTGGATCAATGCAGATAATACTGCCAGCCTTATTGTCTCTTCCGCATTATAACAAGGTATCACAATGACAAATTTATTGTCTAACACCCTATCTGTTAATTCAGCATATTGCCATTTCCATTCCCTCATCCTGATTAATTTTAATTTTTACCATTTTTATGTCGCTCAATTTAAAATTAATTCTACCCACCATATAGGGCCAAACTTCCCAAAAAACCTGTTCAGACTATAAACCGCAGACAAATGGCTCAAAGTTTTTCAAGAAAAACAGATGACAGCGATTTGTTTGTATTTTGTTTTTGCCAGAATCATTAATTAACCACTTCTTTATCCAGCCGCCACCAATACATCGTATCTGTTTCAGCAAAAGGAGTGAAATTATTCTTAGCTAATGTTCGTTGAGAGGGCAGATTGTTTCTGTCCGTTTCTGCTAGTATGATTTTAACTTCAGGAATACCAAATGCCCATTCCGTTAATACATTCAAAGCTTCAGACATATATCCCTTATTCCGATATTCCAGATAAATTCCATAACCCACTTCAATCAAACCAGAAGCAGTAGGCGCACCCTTAAAACCAATATCCCCAATAACTACATTATTCTTTTTATGGATGATTGCCCAAAGCGTTCCAAATAAAATATGCTGAGGAAAAACTTTTACATAAGGAATATTACTGGTTTCAATTACCTCCGTAAATTCCTGTGTCAATGGCCTTGTACCAGGTAATAAGCCCAATTCTGTTTCCAGCATAGGATCATGGGTTTTGTAAAAAAAAAGCTGTTCAAAAGTTAATGGCTGCAGGTAGAGCCTGGAAGATTCTAGTTTTATACTACTAATTTGCGTCATATTGATTGCGGGACAAATGCCATATTTAGTTCATATCCAATATAAACATCGCCACAATAAGAACACAGCAGAAGCCCGATTCGGGGACATATGCCTCAGAAAAAAAGACATAAAAAAACCGGTTGTGAATGATTCACAACCGGTTTTTATTTATAATGCGGTAAATTAAGCTATTTGAACATTAACTGCATTAAGACCTTTACGGCCTTCTTCAACATCGTAAGTTACTTTGTCGTTTTCACGAATGTTAGCCATTAGGCCTGTTGAATGAACGAAGATTTCACTATCACCATTAGCTGGTACAATAAATCCGAAACCTTTAGTTTCATTAAAAAATTTTACTACTCCTTCTTGCATTGTATTTTTATTATAATTAAAGCACAAATGTACTTATAAAAAACTGGTTAAAAGCAGAAATGGAAAATTATATTTCCATTGAATTTATAGATTGCAAATTATGCCCTTTAAAAGAACGTTCATACACGATTTCATCATTTTGGAACTGGAATACCCAAGTTTCCTGGATCACCCCTCTCCCCACATCTTTAATTGTTACGTCCATCTTCATCTGATAGCAGAAATAGTCTCCCATAATCACGACATCAGAAAGTTCAGAATCATGAAAAGCTTCTATAAACATTAAGTCAAACTTTGATCTTGGGCTTTCCGCATTACTTCCTGATCTTCTTCTTGTGGTTAAAAAAACTAATTTATCATTTTTCAAATCCTTTGGGTAAAAGAGTTCTATAGCCTCTTCATTTTGGTCATTTAGCCAAAGTTCTTTTAATTTATCAGCAGCTTCCTGAGTTGTCATTAATTTAAAATTTAGATTTACAGTTGGTTATTTAGTTCAATTATACAAAAGAAATATCAATTATAAAATTAGTTAAAACATAGATACACAGATCAATATAATGTTTCAAATAAAAACAAGCAAACCAATTTTCTTTAACGTTTTAGCTTAACTCTAAATAAAATGAAATAATATTTAAATTAATTAGAAAAAGAATGTCATCCAATTAGGAACTCAGCACAATTGATCAAAAATTCAGAAAACTTTTATTTTTAAGCATCAGCAAATTTAGTTCTTCAGGATAATCTCTTTTAATTTGGCATATAAATTATACTGTTCAAAATAAATATCCTTATTCACCCTGCTATCCGGCGCAGGCTCTTTTATAATTTCTTTGATCTCTTCAATAATGGTATCAGACCAGATCTCTATTTTTCTCATATAACGTCCATCATAGATGTCAGTAATATTTGGAGCTCCATTATATATAGGGATTGTATTACATAACACGCAGTCTATAAATTTCTCTGTCACATAATTTTTCTCATTGCAATTTTCAATAGCGATAGAATACTCATAAGATAAAAGCCCTTCATACTTATGGACTAATTCTCCTTTATACCTGGGATCAGCAATATTCAATCCCCGTCCATAAATATCTATGTCCAAATCAGATTTTAAAATCTCCTCCACCAAGCTCAACCTTCTTTTATAATTCCCAATCCTGAAATTCAGATTAGAAACCACCATAGATACTTTCTTTGTTTTTACCACCTTTTCTGAATGCTGAAAAAAACTCCGGTCAATCTCATCATTATAAAATATATAAGTTGGGGTTTCAATAATCTTTCCACCCAATTTCAACCTGTTGTTCCATTCAAACAAACCAGGTTCATGAATCAGGATATAATCACTGCGCGTTAAAAACTGCAAACCATGTGCGTCACTCCATGAAGGCTCCTGGATCACTGTAATCAACTTCGCTTCTACCCTAATCGTATCAGCAGTTCGGTTAAAGACTACCGCAAAATCATAATCTTCCTCCACCGTCAAAGTCAATTCATCATCATACACCTCATAATTCGCTTTAAACCTTTTCAACAGGTCTTCCGAATCCATATAATTAGAGAAAAATTTAACTTTCATACAGTTTTCTTCAGAATATAATTGGTTTTTTAATTGAATGAAGATTGCCCAATATTCCTCCCGGCTTGTAAGAAATAATCTTATGCAGTTTCATTTATCCTAAGATAGAGAATACGGCAATAAATTGATGTTCATCATTAATTTTGGGACAACTGACCTGATTTGCACCTGCCGATTTAATTAATTTTAAATATGAAGATAAAAATCACCCATCCCCTGGTTTCCTGTATCTGCGTTACCCAAAACAGATCACAACTGTTATTAAAGACCATCATATCTTTTGATCAGCAAAATTACCCAAATACAGAATTGGTCATCTCTTATCCTAAAAATGATCATGAATCCAAAAGACTAGTCGCCCACATCATAAGAGCCACAGAGATTAAAATTATAACTGTAGAACGAGACGAAAACGAAACCATTGGCACCGCAAGAAACAACGCCATAAAAGCAAGTACCGGAGATTATGTGTGCATGTGGGATGACGATGATATTCATTTCTTTTCCAGGGTTGCCGATCAGTACAATTTGCTGCAAGGCGAAGGACGATATTTTGAATCCAGCGTATTAATGCGCATTCTATTATATGATACTCCTACTAAAAGCGCCTATCTTTCCTTTTATGATTACTGGGGCGGTACTTTACTATGTAAAAAAGAGCATATCCTGCAATACCCATGTACAGATACTAATCAGTTTGAATGTAAACCAGTCATAGACTACCTCAAATCTAAAAAACTAATTTTTGAAATGTCAGGTAATCCTTCATTATACGTTAGCGTGTACCATGGCAAAAATTTGATTAGCGACATCAATTTTCAATACCTCTGTAAGAAAAGTGATCTCCTGGACAAAAGTTTTTCTAAAAGCATTCATCAAATGCTCTCTCAACACGCTGCAGTAAACATTTAAAAATCTATCCTTATGACAACAACCCCAATTGTTTCCTGCATTATGCCCACTGCAAACCGGCATAAATACATCCCATTAGCGATCAAAAACTTCGTAGAGCAAGATTTTAAAGACACCGAATTGGTAATTCTAGACGACGGCGCAACCTCCGTGATAGATTTAATCCCAAATGACAGCCGGATCAAATACTTCTATAGTCCGGAACCTCTAGGTACCATCGGTAAGAAAAGAAATGCAGCCTGCGAAAAAACAACCGCAAAAATCATCATGCATTGGGACGATGACGATTGGTACGCACCAGACTGGATCAGCAGGCAATTAGATTATCTTCAATCTTCAAAAGCAGATATGTGTGGCGTAGAACACGTGCATTTCTATGCACCAATCACTGACACCTTCTGGCAAGGCACCTCTTTAAACAGAAACAAAGGCTATCGGCCGCAATGGCTTAGTGGTGCCACTTTAGCCTACCATAGATCCTATTGGGAACAACATCCGTTTGAAGATAAAAACACAGGAGAAGACGACGGTTTTATCACTAAACACGGCGCTAAAGTATTTGCCCATGATTATGTAGACGGCTTTGTAGCGCTCTTACATCCAGACAATACTACATTAAAGTACTTTGAAAGTCCAAACTCCAAAAGAAAAAAGCAATAATTACAATTCATTCCAAAAAGTAGATTCCGTGCGGTGGTTCCATTTCTTTTCAAAATAGAAAAACTCACCCGCGGTTAATTCCCCTTGCCTTTGTTCCGTTTGAAAATCAAACGTAGCTCCATCAATATGATCTACAATAGCAGAAGAAACCAGTGCATGTCTTAAACCCAAAACCATCAGCATATTAGAAAAATCATTATCAGCACACCAAAACTTATAATTCTCATCCAGCTTTCCCATCCTGTTTAACGCTTCACGCTTTAAAAACACACACCATCCAGCAAGCTCATACCGGCTTCTATACCCCGCATAAATTCCATTAAACAATTCAAAGCCATGTTTAGGATGATGAATAGAACATGCAGGAGAAGCACTGGAAAGTTCAGGAAACTTATTAAAAGATTTTAAGATCTCGCTTGCCCAATTCTTTTTAAAGATCAGGTCATTGTTACACAAGCATACAAAATTAGCATTCGTGTGTTCGATACCGATATTCAAATACCGGTTATAAGAAAACTCCTCCTTTGGATAAATCGTTGTCGTACCCGCATATTGAAAATTATCAGCCAGTTTCTCCGACTCCAGTACCAACACCTTAAATTTAATCTTAGCAGGATCTTCTGAAGCCAGCAAAGAACCAATACAGTTTTCTGTAATAGTTTTTAACTCTGCGTTTTGTGCATAACTTAATATGATGATATCGATTTCTGTTATACCTTCCATAATTTACCCGATTTATAAATTCCATCAATATAAGCCAAGGGTGATTTCCACTTGATTGTTATGCAATAAGTCTAAATGCTCTATCTGCTGCGCCATATAGATACTCGTTAAACGACCAGTTCCCTCTACCGCCACATAAGGCCCTACCTTATCTACTGCTAAAAGCGTAATCCCCTCCATTTTCACCTCCTTATTCTTCATCGCCTTATAAATACCAGTCACCCTAGAGTCCAGGTAGGGAACTTGCTGGATATTTCTCGCTGCATCAGCAATTAGGTAAGATCCTTCCGTATTCCTTTCCCAGCCAGGCAGCTGCAAGGTATAAACCAAGTCCAGATCAGATTTGTTGATTTCCAGCAATGCCCTATACCAATTGATATACAGGGAAATTGAATCCACTAAACCTTGTTTTAACTCCAGTACATTGTCAATACCTTCTCTCTCCAGGTATCTGCTACCCGACAAAAGCATACTGAGCGTTTCTTCTCTGTTAGATTCATACAATGGGTTAAAAAACTTAGAGTACACCTCGCCTATTGCCCACCTTCGCAGTACTTCATGACGGTCAATCTTTTCTATCAATTTCATATTATTCTTCAGGTAAAAGTTTGAGAGATATTTAGTTATCACAAGTTAGCAACAAAACTCATAAATTATTGTAAAAGTTAAACTTTGAGACAAATGTCCCTTGTTTATTTATGGATCATTTGTCCCTATTAAACAAAACCATATAGATTTAACTTCGATAAAATAATATAAAGATGACCCAGCCACTTGTATCCTGTATTATGCCCACCGCCAACCGGGAAAAATATGTCCCGTTTGCCATCAAATATTTCCTGGAACAGGACTACCCAAATAAAGAACTTATCATTATTGATGATGGGAAATATCCTATACAATATTTAGTACCCGATCATCCTTGTATCTACTATTACTATACAGAAGAACCAGTAGGTAGTATTGGCATCAAAAGGAATTATGCCTGTGAGAAAACCAATGGAGAAATCATTATCCACTGGGATGATGACGATTGGCATGCACCAGACTGGATCAGTGCAGAAGTTTATTTTCTGCAAACTTCTAAAGCAGATATGGTAGGGATGCAGCATATCTATTATTATTCTGCGATCAAAAACATAAAATACATGGTTACACGCACGTTTACAGACGGTTCCAATCCAATGAACTGGGTGCATGGAGCCACATTAGCCTATTGGAAATCATTTTGGAAAGATCATCCTTTTCAGGATCTAAAAATGGCGGAAGATGATGAATTTATTCAAAATACAGGAGCTAAACTTTTTATTCATGATTACCGGGATGGGTTTATTTGTATCCTCCATCCACACAATACAGTCATGCGAAATTTTGAAGATCCAAAACATAAAACTAATAGAAATTAACAATTAAATCTACTCCTATGTCCAGAGCATGGTATGTCTTTATGGGTAATGATAATAATCCCACAGCAACAGAAAGTTATCACAAAGTAAGTGGATCCAGTTGTTTATGTGGTGAACGCATTTGCGTCATCTATGTCTATGACAATGGTAAACATCCCGCCTCACCTTTATCTCCAAATATGATCAAGTACATACATGATGGTATAGCTACTACATTGTTTCAGCCATCAAAACCTTATGACGCTAAAAAATATGTGTATTTAAAATAAATCTAATCAATCTGCTATGAAATCATCTCATCCCCTCATCTCCTGCATTTGCATTACCAATAACAGACCTCTGCTCCTAAAACAAGCTATTAAATGCTTTGAAGACCAAAACTACGTCAATAAAGAACTTGTTATTTGCTATCCGCAAAATGATCAGCACACTAAAGCGTTAATTAAACAATATGAATCAAACGATGCAGTAAATATTATATCCGTAGAAAGAGATCCAGAAATGACTTTAGGAAATGCCAGAAATCATGCGATTTATAAATGCCATGGAGACTATGTCTGTATGTGGGACGATGATGACTGGCACCACCCAAGCAGGCTCTCTTTCCAATTCAACAGCATGCAAACGGTAGGCCCCGGCTACCAGGCCAGCATACTCACCCGTATATTTTTATATGATTTCACTACGCATTTAGGCTACCTTTCTTTTCAGTATCATTGGGACGGCACTTTATTTTGCAGAAAAGAAATGCTCCTGCAAAACCAATATGCCAATAGAAACAAGGCAGAAGATAGTCACGTAGTTCCATTTTTACATCATCGCAAAATGCTTTCTTACATTGATGAATCTCCATTTTTATATATTTATACGTATCATGGAAATAATACCTGGCCTTATGATCATTTTGAGTATTTCATCAAAAAAAGCCATCCCCTCAATCAGGAAACAACGGATAAATTGAGAGAAATCTTACAGGACTGAGTTTATAGCTCAGTCCATTTTTCTCCCATTTTAGAATCCCATTTTTTTTCCAGGTAAATACATTCCTGTTCAGTTAACCGTAGCTGCTCTTCTTCCGTTTGATTTTTCAGGGTCACATTTTCTAAATGGTCAACTATAGAAGAAGTTACCAATACATGATTCAATTTCAACACCCATAATGTATTAATATAATCGTTATCAGCACACCAAAAATTATAATTTGGATCCAATTGCCCGGTAATTTTCAGCATATCCCGCTTAAAGAACAAACACCATCCCGCTACCTCATGTCTAATTCGAAAACCTAATCTTAAGCCTGTGTTCAATTCAATTCCATGTTTAGGATGATGAATGGAACATACTGGTGACGCGCTATATATATCAGTATATTGATTAAAGGGTTTTAAAATTTCCGTTGCCCAGTTTTCATGAAATATTAAATCATTGTTGCACAAACAGATATAGGAAGCAGAAGTAGCAGCAATTCCTATATTCATGTATTTATGATATCCAAATTTTTCCTCAGGATACAGCGTCTTCGTATATTCATATTGAAAAGGCTGCAGATCTTTTTGAGATTCTATTACTACAATATTAAATTTAATAAGTCTAGGATCCTCTGATTCTATTAATGAATTTACTGCATTAATTGTGGTCGTTTTTAACGTTTCATTTTGGGCATAACTCAAAATAATGATATCTATTTCTATTCTTTTGTCCATTCCATTCAAATTAAATTGTGTTTTTATTTACTTAAACAAGTTACGGAGAAAACAAAAATGAAATCTATAAATCGCCAGTTTGAGCCATTTGACCCTGTTTCTGCCAATCTATTTTCTCTAATTTTATTTGAGTAATAATTAAAAAATAGATTATGGAGCAGCCATTAGTTACCTGTATTACCCCCACCGCAAACCGGCAAAAGTTCTTACCGCTTGCTATTAAATATTTTCTAAATCAGGATTATCCAAATGCAGAAATGGTAATCATTGATGATGGCCTGCAATCCTGCGCTGCCTTAATTCCCGCTGATCCTAAAATAAGATACTATTATTACCCAGAAAAAATAGGTACTATAGGTGCAAAAAGGAATCTTGCTTGTGAAAAAGCTCAGGGTGAGATTATCATGCACTGGGATGACGATGATTGGTATGCACCAGATTGGATCAGCAGACAAGTTGATGCACAATTAAACTCAGGTGCAGACATTACTGGTTTAAACAAAGTAGATTTTTACTCTCCTACAGTAAACAGAAGATGGAGATATGAAGATCTTGACATTGAAAAACCCTGGCTATGCGGCGCAACTATGGCATTCCGTAAATCCCTGTGGGAAAAACATCACTTTATTGATTTGCAAGTTGGAGAAGACTATGACTTTGTGTGGAACTCTGGAGGCAAGGTATACGCTTTGGATTATCTAGCCGGTTTTGTGTCTATTCTTCATGCTCACAATACGAGCTTGAAACCCATAGAAAACCCAAGGCATAAAAAACATTCAGAGCCCTGGACTGCTGGAAAAGATGCCTTTAAGGATTAATATAAAACCTGAAAAAATTAATGGGGAAAGCCGAAAACCCTAAAAAGAGTAGGTTATAATCATTAAAAAATTCAAGTATGCCTTGGTACCATTACATTGATGACGAACTGGACGTTTGTGATCCAGATAGCTACACCATTTTAGACAAAGCGCCAGAAACAGAAGACGGTCTCTTTTTGAATGCCATCTTTGCAGATGAAATTCCGGATGATCCACAGCGCAGGCCTGATATTGATGGTACTCCAGGATTATTATACTACTTAGTGAGAGCTTTTAAAACTAGAAAAGGTCAGCCCTATTCCATTTCTCCACCCGTCCCTTTAGAAGTAAGAATGTCTGATACAAAAGCCAGGCGAGAACAATAAAAATTTGCGGGGAAAGCTGAAAACCCTTGATAGAGTAAGCATTTACTAAAGTTTTAATTACTTTTTGATTTAAAAAGTAAAATCAATTATGGCTAAATCATGGTTTGCATACACAGGAAGGGGGGCAGTGGTCCTTCCAGAAAGTTATTTATTAAATACTGATGTCCCTTTTTGTACTACTGGTTTTTCTTTATGTGCAATATATGCGGAGAATATTGGTGTTGAATTCCCAGGAGCAATTTCTCCAAATCTTAGAAGATACATAGCCGACGGACTAACGAATGGCGTACCAGAACCCCGTTTACCACTTGGATCAAGAAAATATGTTTATATGAAATATTTATAATCATTAGATTATATACTTAGTAATAAGGGAGAAGCCGAAAACCCGGAAAATAGTAAGCATTAATTAAAGTTTTTCGATCTGTTTTGATTTATAAATAGATCATATTCTATGGCTAGAGCATGGTTTGCTTACAATGGTACAGGGAATACACTTGCCCCATCAAGTTATACTTACACAGTGGAGATTCCTACCTGCATCAATGGAAGAGGAGTTTGTGCAATATATTCCAGATATGTTGACACCCTAAGCCCTGGTGGATTTTCTCAAAATCTAATTAATTATGTCGCTGCAGGCAGAGCTACTGGTTTACCTCAGCCAGCAACCCCGGTTGGTAGTAAAAAATATGTATATTTTTTACCTTTTGATCAATAAATATATCAAGGGGTAAGCCCAAAACCCAAAATAGAGTAGGCATAACTTAAAGTTTTTTGATTCCTTTTTGATCTATAAAAGGATCATTTATTATGTCAAGAGCATGGTTTGCTTATACGGGTCCAGCTGGTGGAGAGCTTAGGGCTACTAATTATACACATTCAGTACGTACTCCAACTTGTTTTGAAGGCACACCAAATATCTGTGCAGTTTATGGAGTTTATGCACCTGAAAGATATGGATTAGCTCCAGCGCCTTTTAGTACTAATTTAATTGCTTATATCGCCGGTGCGAAAATTACAACAAGCGCACAGCCTATTGGAAATGGTGGTACGAAGAAATATGTTTATACCTATCCTGTATTGTAGTTATTGATGATTTTTAACCACTTATCTTACATTTGGGATGAGTGGTTATTTATATTTAATTGTTAATCAATTGGAGGAAATGCCGAAAACCTTTAATAGAGTAGGTATAGTTAAAGTTTTTTAATTCTTTTTGATTTATAAAAGGATAATTAAATATGTCAAGAGCATGGTTTATTTATAATGGAGCAGCAGCAGGAGAACAAACTGCTACAAACTTTGTTTATGTATCATTTTTACCTCAATGCACAACTACAGGGGATAAAATATGTGCATTTTTAGGTATTTATAATCCTGGCACTTATGGAGACCATCCGGTACCGTTTAGTAACAATTTATTAACTTACATTACGTTGGCGATAGCATATCAGATTGCAGTTCCCACTATCCCGGATAAATCGTATGTGTACGTTAGAACCTATTGATAATACACAATAGCATTAAATTTTATAACTTTTCTGTTATTAAAAATTCCTTTCATATGGCTATTTATGGTACATCCGACCCTAG